>ERZ773210.7-NODE-7-length-208582-cov-17.676589_pt1 | contig 208582 bp, 217 predicted proteins | sample MGYA00580528_ERZ773210 | MGnify/ENA primary metagenome ERZ773210 (study PRJEB29015, sample SAMEA2737769) | human gut metagenome | biome: human gut; feature: human-associated habitat; material: faeces | place: China | collected 2012 ...
GCGCTGTCTGTGCAGCAGTTTCAGCAGCTTTGCGGTCTGTGGCAACCTGTGCGGCTATCTTTTCCATTTCCGCTTTATCGTATAAAATCACCGTTTCATCATCGGTGATATATACGATTGTGCCGTCTTTTATAGTGGATTTATCTACGGCTTCCCACTCGGCTTTTGTGCCAATCCACTTTTCGCTTTCAATCTTGTTGCCTAATTCAGTGACAGACTTTTTAGCATTAGCCGCCATACCTCTAGCAATAATATCTGTAGCCATAAATCCACCTCCTTAATATGTGATCGTTCCCCAAATTTTGTTTACACCCTTGACATTTTTAACAGTTACACTATAGTAACCACTAACATCTCCTGCATAAACATTTTCTGTTGTAATCGTATCAACTGTTGAGAAGTCGCTCAGATCAACCATCATAAGCACTTCCTCTGCGCCATTCTGAGTCAGTTTTCCTACAACCTGAAAACTACCAGTTCCCGAAGCCTGTACTTTAAAATCAGCACCAATGCCAACTTTCAGCTCAAAAGCTTTTCCGTTTTCATACAGGTTTCCGTTTGTAGCACAATACGCCATAGTTCATCTTCCTTTCGCATAAATAAAATATAACAATGGCGAAGCTGTGTTACCTCGCCCTTTAAAAACAAAAACAATTAGTATTACTTAATAGCACTTGCAAGCTTCTTGATAAACTTCTCACCTGCAATGCTAGTCTGCTTATAACCCCACTTTTTCAACAAAGCATTAACAGCCTTTTCAGTGCCGTCACCAAAAACCCTATTCTCGTCAAGTGTGAAGTTGTGAAGTTTTCTTGCCTTGGCTATGATGAGCATTTCTTTCAAAGCAAGGACACCACTGGTTTTATCACCCTTTTTATAGCCAGACTTTTCAAGTATCGGAAGTTCATTAGTTTTTTGCTTTTTAAAACCATTAAGACCCTTTTTCTTTATAATTGCGGTAAAATCTTTATAGGCATAATTGCAATCACAGCTTCCATTTACACCTGAAACCGAGCCTTTACTTGTGTACTGCCACATACCATAGCTACCACCGTATGAAGGCTTTGACTTGTCAAATTCAGCAAGCCATACACAATATTTGTTTTTACAATCACTAGGAACTTTACTGTTAAGAAAAGCAGCATAGCTATAAAGCATTACATAATAATTTTTCTTTTCACAATAACCGCAAAAAGCATTAATTATACTACCTATAGTAGAAGCCGATAGATCGCACTGTGTACTATCTTCTATATCAAAAGCAATAGGCATTTCAAAAGTTTTACCCTTGATCGCCTCAAGAAACACCTTGGCTTCTAATTCGGCATCTGCTGATGTTAGAGCATATGAATACCAATAAGCACCAACTTTAAGCCCTGCTGATTTTGCCTTTTTGTAATTGGTTTCAAAACATTCGTCTTTCTGACCGATATATTTGCCGTAGCCTGCGTTTATCATAACAAAGTCATATCCTGCCTTTTTTACTTTGTTAAAATCTACATTAGTACCCTGCCAATGAGAAACATCTATACCTTTTATTGTTGTTGCCATATGTATACTTCCTTTCCAATTAATCTTCTTTTACGGGCAGTTTGTTCAATTCGTCTACACAGTTATGCACAAAACTATTGCCACCAATAGACGAATAGCTTTCGTATAGTCTTGCGAGATTTTCTTTTTCGTACAGTGAAATACTATTTTCTTTCATTCTTGAATTATAAATCGCTAAAATAGAATTTCTCAGCGTGGCCTGCAAAGCCAAACTTTGTTTTTGTAACTCATTTTCCATGCTTTGATTCTGTTCTACCTGTCTTTCCACTAATACTGTTAGCTTATCTATTTTTTTATTTAGATTATCTTTATCACTTGTTTTTGAAATCCACCCTACAAATCTATTCCTGATTGGTTTAACAATAATTGTTATCAGTGCCAAAATGGTTGTAACACTTCCACAGTAGGTAGCAATTTCCTTAACTGTGTTCATTTACTCACCGCCATTCTTAACCTCGTCAATAAAATCTGTGAGTGATTTATAATTCATATCTTTAACGGCACTTTCAAGCAAGATAACAAGCTCTATATCGGAAATCTTAATACCCTTTTCTTCAAGTAGGGCAAGCATGGTTTCTTTAGCCTTTTCAAGCTTTTCTGTGCCGTGAACGTCTTTATAAATCTGTTCTATGTACTTAACCGTTGTAGCCGCCACATCTTTCTTAATGCTGTCATTTGCGATTTTTGTATACTTCGATTTTACAAAACCGACAATAGCCGTCATAACCGCTGTTAAAATTACAGGCAAATACTCTGTAATCATCTGAGTAATAATCTCTTTCATAACTTTTCCTCCAATAATAAAAGAGGGTTGTTAGCCCTCTTTCTATTTCAGTATTATTTTTATATGTTTTTTATCAATACGTTTGATAACCCTATAACCACTATCTGACTTGGTTGCCACGCCATTCACACTAGCCGTACAATATCCGTTGACCTCACACGTTCCGTCATCTTGAACTACTAACTGTCCCAATAAGCCAACTTTGTCATACTCTTTTCTTGCCCCACGAGGGATATATTCAAGCGTATCGTTATAGTTTTCGTTCAATATAAGATTGTGTGACTCGTCATAAATCAACCGTCCATAAACATCTGTTTTATACTTATCATGCCAATCTAACTCAGCAGAGTTACCAACAATAGACGGATTGGCTGATATGACACCGAGTATATAATCGTCTTTATTTGCCAGTTTGATTTTATTACCATCAAGCGTAACGAATAATCCGATCCTATCCTGATTGTCAACATTTCCGTCAAGCCATTCAAAATATTCGGCATAGTCCGCACCAATAGTTTTGTATGCACCACCAGCATAAACATTACCAGAAAAATCTACTTGCATTGCAGAGTTTTGGCTTGCAGAACCATTTCCTATATTAAATAGTATGTCAGCGTTTTCTGAGCTTTTATCAGTTCGTTTTGCATTGATACCTATAACAGTTTGGTTATCTGCCGTGGCACGATTATGTGAACCTGCAACGAAACAATTATCATAATTTATAATTTCGTTATTATATCCAAACACGGCATTGCATTTTGCCATTTGGTCTTTAGTTTTGTCACCCTTAACAGTATTCAATGTGCCGACTACAATACTATCAGCTACACCCTCTAGCATATTATTTATACCATTAACATATGTATCACGAGAATTGGAAACAGTATTTGTTGCACCGCTACACTCAACCGCCACACTATATTCAGATGTATTCCACATACCGCTGACGTGATTAGAAAAACCACCAACGCTAGTGTTATTAAAACCTGTTAAGGAATTTAAACTGCTATTTCCACGAGCATAGTTTACCAACATACGCAGTATGCTATTTGTTTTCATTTCTGAAAAATCAATATAATTATTGCTGTCATAACTATAGTCGTAGCAGTGGTTTGCCTGACCATCAATATGGTTATAATCACCATGAGCGATATTTTCAAGATAAATAGTAATCTGTTCTGTTCCATTAGGATTTACAGTATACCAATAAGAACTGCCATAATAATTAAACTTTTCTGAGATGTGTCTACTACCACTACTATCAACATATTCAACAAATCGCCCTACACTAGAATTTTGACTTCCTAGAGGTACGGGCTTGCCATTCCTGATAGCAATGTAGCCAGCGTTTATACCACCACCACGGAAATAGATCCACACACTGTCTCCCATGCTTAAAATCTCACCTGATTTATTCAGAAAAGATTTTTCAGCACCATTATACTCTAATAGCGAAACAATGGCTGTACAATTTGTAGAGTCGTAGCTTTTAACTGTTCCATAGGTATAACCAAGTGTTTTTTTATTATCTTGACTTTCCTTAATCAGCTTATTCATTTTAGACATTCTGTACACCGCCTTTACGAATAATCAGCTAAAACCATTTTGCAGTTACCTACATATTTAACACCATTCATTGTAAATTTTACAACAGTTCCGTCAGCAGGAAACACACTACTTTGCCCCATATACACATAAAATATTCCGTCAGTTTTAGCAGCATACTGACCCTCAATTGTGCTATTCAATGGTATATTAAAATCAACTTGTGGTACAAGGTTCGTACCGCCATTGTGCAAACTTTGACTAAACATATTATACAAACTTGCCATTTTACTTCCTTGATGTCCTGAATTTGAAGTAGGGGTAAAGAAACCTGTTATCTCTGTATCATCGGACAGCTTTCTCATCTTTGCAATAGCCCCACCTAATACATAGTCATTATCTCTACTTTTGAACAAAATTAACATTCCTTGACTTGTAGTATATAACATAACACTATCAAATTTGCTATAGGTAAAGCTGACATAATCAGCATATGGTGACGTTTGGGAAGAGTCATATTCACCACACCCAGCCCAATAACGTGACTTTGCAGGGTCAAACATTATTCTAAAGTACGTTGTATTATCAATCCAAAATGTTAAAGTGTTATAATCGGTGGACTCACTGTCAGGATAATTTGTTTCAATTTTGCTCCAAGTCCACTTATCTTCAAAAAATGTTTTAAGGTCTGCAAACACGGTTTCTGATGAAGTTTGATTTGGTATGCAAGTATAAGTATTTATCATTAATTATCACCGTCCAATTCTGCATTACCGCTTATTCCAATAGTTCCACGAGCGTTAGTGTTTGTTTCATTCATATCAACATAATTGATGTTATGTTCTATACAGTATTTTACAATAGGCAAACAATTTGCGTTTGTAGTATCTGTTATACCATTTCCATATGTGAAAATAGTTCCGACTTGTACATTATCAAGGGAACTAAAATCGGTCATAGTTAAATTATTATATTTCCCAGTTTCTGTGTTAAAAGAAGTATGGAAAATAATTTGACCTACGCTTTGACATTTGATTGAGTCGTTAGCTAAAATACAACCATTTGGAATAGAAATGCTGTTTGCAAAAGCAACCTGAATGGCATTGCTCATGATTTCCGTTGTACCATTTGTTACCACAATATCTGATTTACTCATTGGAACACGGCAAAGTTTATTTCCTTGGTAGAGGTTATTATCAACGACTTTGAAAGTAGTATTAGAACTATCCACAGTAAACTTGTTTAACTTAGGACAATTATTAAACCCTGTAAAGCTAGTCAAAGAAGCTCCAATAACAACCGTTGTTAATGCAGAGCAATTATTCACGCCCGATACAGACAAAGTCATATTTGGAACATAAAATGTTGTAATAGCGTTATTATTTAAACCACCAATTTCTTTTACTTTTCCGTCACTCATGAATGACAGATTTTTCAATTTAGGGCAGTTATTAAATCCGTTTACTATTTCGCAAGAACTTTCAATTCTTAGAGTTGTCAGATTAGGCATATCGTTACAACCCTCAACGTCAACCACATAGCCTGTAGTCGCTGAAGTTAATGATGTTAAATTATTCATACAGTTCTCAGGTATAGTTTTTAAACTTGTACTATTTGTCATTGGCAATTTTGCCATATTAGGCATATTGCAAAACGATCCGCTTTCAAGCGTGATACCATTGTTGTCGGTCACATTGCCATAAATTACAACATTAATCATATTACCACTATAGCCATTAAAAGCGTTTTTAGGTATTTTGGTAGTACAATTACCCGATTGAAAGTCCAAACTCAGATTTATGTTTGCTGATGTATTACTTGCAAAACCATCGGTGTCGTTAATATTAGTAGATCGCCCAATTTGTATAGTTTGAAGTCCAGATAAATCTCCATCAATACCTTTGCCCATAAGATAAAATCTTCCCTGCACTGTTGCGGGATAAATAACTAAACTTGTTGTTTCTTTATTTACATACACTACACATTTATTTGTAGTTGCCGCTTTGATGTTTAAGTTTCCAACAACATGACTTCCTTTTAGTATCTCGTTTTGTTTTATTTCTTCGACACCTGTTTGCTTATCAACTGAAACCATTGGTGTGAAATTCAAGGTGTAAGGTAGTTCCAAACCATTAACAAATGTGCTATTAGTAAGAAACGATTCAGAGTGTGAAATATCACAATATGCTACAGGAAATGTAATCTTGGTAAGCTTTTTACAACCTGACAATACACCCTTGCTAGTCGAAATATTTGTAAGATTAGCAGGAAAAACAAAGTCTGTCATATTCTCAAATCCGTTTCCCATAGGTGAAGTGAGGTAGGTAGCTTTTACTTTGGAACAATCTATCTTTGTAGTTGTTCCTTTATCAAAAGCATTGTCAAAGTTAGTTAAATCATCACTCTCAGACACAATAGTTGTATCGTGTGTACCCAAAAAATAATTCTTTTTAAATGTTGAAATTGTGTTTGTGTTACGTCTGGCTACTTCGTTGTCATCATAACGTATCAAGCAACGTGACGGTGACATAGATTGAAATTCTACCGTACTATCTGCCGACAATGTATTGGTAACTGTAACTTCATTTCCTGTTATCCATTGAGCCATCAATGTTGTGTTGTTATTTGGTACAGTGTATACGTCACCATAATTGTATTTATTGCCTTGACTATCCGTCCATGCAAACAATTTATTCTCGTTATACATATCCCCACCTTGTAAAACGATTTGTTTATTAGGGGTTTGGTTAATACTTTTATAAGTGATAGTGTTTCCATCTTTGTCCTTGCCACCATTCGTGTTATAAGATATTGTCACTGTATCACTTAAAGTTTCACAGTAAATCGAAATACAATCTGTATCAAATGGCAGCCATTGTAGATTAGTGGCTTCAATACTCATTTCAGTAGCCGATAAAGGCATTGTAATAGAATTTACGATAAATAACTGTTTGTCAAAATTATAATAATCATTACTAACCCTAACGGTATTATCAACATTCAGATGTGGAGTGATCGGCAGATTATAACTAATACCTATACTCATACAAGTATGTTGTAATAACATATATTCGGCTTGTTGCCTACACTTTTCCTCTCCGCTTTCTTCACTTGTATCTCCTAGGGGTATATAATAAGTGCCACCATCTAAGCCCTTATAGCCAATAGCATTTATGTTTACAGGTGATTGTGGGTTTTCATTTTTAGCTGTGTACGAATAAATTTCACCACTTGTATTGTCTGTTGTAACTGTAATAATGTTTACACCGTCATAATTATAAGTATAATTAATATCCGTTTCTGTAATTTCGGTTTCACTCAATTCAAATTGTGGTGATAAATGACGATACCAAGAAGGTAAGTTATAGTTGAAAACTCTTTCCATTCTCAATCTGCCATTGACATCGTAATAGATATTAGCACCATACATTTCGGCAATCTTATCAAAAATTTCACCAAGATAACCACCCTCGTCAACCACGATGTCGTCATACAAAGTTACATTATAGAATATAGGGTCAATAATCGGCTCAACAGGGTCAAGAGGTATGTTATTACCCAAATCAAGCATAAGCGTGTCCTTAATTAAAGTTGCAATATTCGTTCCTTTTTTAGAATTTGTAACACTAGCTTGATACTCAACAAGGCACATTCTAGCATTTAATGTTCCGTCAAGAAACCCATATTTGTCAACACCCTCAACATTCAATCGTCTACCATTAGAGTTTGCTGACTTTGTAACAAAAACACCTTGCGGAAACCAATAAATATTCTCATCAACTTGCAAGCCGATGAAGATTTTGAATTTTCGATTGTACCAAAATGAACTATCTTTTTGAGGTATGTATTTACCACTTCTATCAATAATAGATAAAGAGCAAGACCTACGACAGCCTTGCTCTTTATTAATCGTTATTGAACCATCTGTAGAAGATAAGTCACTTGTTATTTCGCCAATAGCACCTTCATAGTGTGATAAAATTTCCATTTTAACATACATTTTTCGCATTGGTTTATGTAACTCGGCAAGATAAGCATTGTCTATTTTATTATAATAATCCATAACACTTTCCTACCTCCTATCTAATAATTATTACATCGTTTATATCTTCAACTTCAATCCAATCATACTTAATATTAGTCAGCCCTAATACACTTGTACTATCATAAATTCTAGTAGGGTTATCTGAAATGTTTATAATCCAAACATCGCCCTTATGAGATTTTAACATAAAATCATTCTTGCCTTTAATAAATTTAGTCCATGCTTTTACCCTGTCAATATTATCGACTATTCGACCATCAGGGCAATTAATTGTTAAAAGATCAGCAGAGAAAGAACCACTCTCATAGTCTGTTACTGTTCTAATTGTTTTTGGCTTAATGCCTGTTCCTGTGTGTACTGCAAGACCAATATTTGATGTAATATCATTATCGGTCATACCTGTTATAAACTCCCAACACTCAGAAATAGCATAATACTTTTTGTTATATTTTGTACCCAAATCGGTTAAAGAGTATATAAACCAACCGTCCTTGTCTACCGATACTTGCTCTGATTTATATGGTTTATAATCTCCGTAGCAAATATAATATTCATAAGTCTGCTTATTGCCAACTGTTGTGTCAAAGAAGCTCTTTGTATTAGTAGTGCCAAGAAAAACATAATCTTCTTCATTCACATTACGTCTAAAAATCTTTGCAGTGCCACTAAGAGTTGTATTCCATGACAGCATTGCTATACGATTATTAATTATTAGACAATTAAAGTTGTTTACTAAATCACCTAACTCGTTGCCTTGGAACGATACTCTTTTGCTAAAATGATACATTTTATTGTCAAGTGTCATAATCTCACTAACAACACAATACGAATTTCCTGCCTGCATAGCATAGAAATCATAGTCGAGTCTGAAATTATAAATTGCAGGACTCTCGCCAATCAATTTCTGTGTTTCACTATAAACGGTAAATTTTGCACCTTTCACAAACTGAGTATTTGCAGGGCAATAAATTATAGCCATTCCAGTAGCAGTATTGTAGTTAGAAATAAAGCCATTAATACCCTCGGTAACATGACCCTCTGTTCCACTAGGCTCTACCTCTATAGTAATACACTTATTTACTATATTTTCACCTATACTTTTACCAAGATTGACCTGAGTTGTGTCATTTGTACTGTCCTGAATAGTTCCGTCATAGACTACGTTTGAATTAATTATCTGATACAAATAGTATTTATAATACTTCAAGCCGACATGATTAGGGTGAGTATACGTTGTTTCACAATGTATTGGTCTAGTAGAATTGTTTTCATTTACTTCAGCCGTAACAATGCAATCAGGGTCATTTCTGCATTTTACATAATGCGGTTTATCTATAAAGTAATTAGTAAATATCCTAAATTCAGTGCCTACTGTTGGTGTATTTGTAAAAGCAGATTTTAATGTAACCATGCCTGTTTTGTAGTCATACTTTTCAATAAATCTACGTTCCTCGCCTATCTCCATGTATGCACCACCAACTAAGTAATTTGAACCGTCAGCACGTTCATAATAATAAGCGTCTTTCAAATTGCCTATTTCTTTGTTTATGTAAAATGATGTTGAAGAACCTGCTCTCTGAACTTTTCCACGGCAGAAATACATATCATACAAACCAACACCGTCTCCATATTGAGTGTCGTCAGCTATGGTTGTAGGGTCTGTTTGAAAAAGAATGTATTGATATTGGTAATCATGACCGTTCTCAGCAATATCGTTAAAAACTAACTCATTGACACCAACTTTATCACCATTATAAAAGGTGTTTATGTCACCACCCTTTGGAAAATAAGAGTGATTAACTTCGCCTGTTTTAAGGTTTGTGTACTCGCACAATGCCCAACGCATAGCCGAGCCTGCCGTACAATTAAACTGATAACTGAAATGTGGCGCACGATCATATTCACCATTTGTGTCCTTATGTTTGTCTATCTTTACAACCTCATCATCAGGAAATACCAATGTAGGAGTCATAATCATTTTTCTTCACCTCTCTTATTTTCCAAAAGATAAGAGCCACTAAATAATTAATGGCTCTTTATTACTTTTGTGTTTATTTAATAATTTTTACCGACTATTCTATCCAAATCAGCCTGTTGCAGATAAGCGTTCATCTGCTCTAAGAATGTTGTGCCGTCTGTTGTATTGACAGTATCGATCTGGAATACAATAGTTTTATTGTTTGTGTCATTTCTATTTTGAATATTGTTTGGCGAGGACATTTTTGTTCTTACCAAATCTGTTATGCCGTTATAAATCTTATCTCCAATATAATTGACAAGATTATCTGTATTAGCCACAAGGTTGTATAGCTTTCTGCCTTGCTCTGAATTGAAGATAGTTTCAACTGCATTTGGCTTTCCATGAAGTTGAGCAAGCCCTGTATAATCATCAATACCACCTGAACGATATGGCTTGATAATGTTAAACTTACTCTTTAAAGCATTAAGAATAGCTGTTAATGCACCCTTATTCTTACCAAGCATAGGATTAGCCAAGAGTTCTGATGAAACCATTTTGCCGTACAGTTCAGATTTTAACTGTTCTGCTTGCGCTTCATCAAGCCCTGTTCCAACAGTTTCACCGTCATATTGGACAAGATATAAACCATTCGATTTAGCACCCTCAACAGAAATATCAGAATAGTCAAGAGCTTCCCTAGCACGTTTTTTGCAATCCTCTAAGAACTTAGTCCTACCTTCCATAGTTTGCATTTCTTTTTCAGAAACGTTTGTCAACTGTTTTATATAGTCTTTGTTCTTATTCGTAATATCCGTAACATACTTTGATAAAGCTTCTTTTTCTTTCTTGTATGCCTCAATTTCTTTGCTTTTAGCCGTTATCTCTTTTTCAACGCTCTCAATTTCCTTTTCAACCTGATCTGAAAGTTGAGAACGATAAGATTGATATTTGCTCGCAAAGTCATTAAGAATATTCGTGTCTTGCTGTGCTATCTTATCCGTCCAATTAACACCTAAAATATCTTTAGCAAGCTGTTCATTTTCTGCATTGGTAGAGCTATTGATAAGGTCTTGCCACTGTTGTTTATACTTATCCCATAGTGAAGTTTCCTTATCACGCTGTTTTTCAAGGTCAGATACACGTTTATCAGCACTAGCCTGTTCATATTCCTGTTGTGCTTTGTTTACTTCCTCGGTATTGGTTTCTAAGTGCCAACCACTAGCCTCAGAATAAACATTTACCTTTTTCTTTTTAGCATTTTCAAGATTATTTAACTTCTCCTGTAAGTCAATAGTATCTTGTTTTTCTTCATTAACGGCTTTAATGGCATCAATTTCAGCATTATATCTGTCCTCAATAGCTGATTTCTGTTCGTCAATATAAGACTCCACTGTGTTTGCAACAGTTTCGTACTGAGAAATAATATCGTCAAGTTGAGTTTTTTGTTCTGTAAGAATATTCTTTTGCTCTTCGAGAACATCTTTCTCGTCCTCGGCTTTATCTATAAGGTCATCAAACGTTTCCTCATAAATTTTCTCAATATCATCTACAGACAGTTTGACTTCAGAAATAGAAGAAGCTACCTCTCCGAGTTTTTCAAGGCTTGAAATAAGACCCTCCACATTAGCCTTATCATTGCCATTCGGCAAACTGTTTGATAGTTCTTTTAATCTGTTTATTAATTCTTTAGGGTTTTGTCTTATCAGTTTCTTAACTTCTTCTGTCAGCTTTTCCGTATTGCCTGAGAATTTAGCTAAGTCAGGATATGATTTAAACAGTTCGACCAAATCACTATCCGAAATACTTCCGTCTTGCAGGCTTGTTAAGGTATCTTTAAGTGATTTTGCTTTATTTTGAACTTCGTCAATATCGTCCGTCCACTCAGAAATATCAAAAGTATCTGTTGTTAATTTTGCAGGCAAAGTTTCAAAGAAAGTATTAACATAGTCAATTAAATCCTCGTCACCATTAGCCAAGTTGATTAACTTATCTTTATATTTCTGAGTTAAATCATAAAGCCTATCAACATCATCAATATTTTTATTTGCTACAGCATGACTATAACTTTCAGTAGTTTTCTGAGCTTCATCAAATGCTTTGCCAAATTCTTCACTTGTGTTATAGTTTTCAAGTGTTTTCTGGATTTCGTTGTATTTATCAACGGCATTAGAAAGTTTATCATATTCCTCTGTTGTGGTAGCAATTTCTTTTTGCAAATCAGCCAACCACTTGTTACGATTATCGTCTTTTGAAATGTTTGCCCATTTCTCGGATAATTCATCATAAACCTTTTGCATGGTATCAATACGTTCTTTCATTGTACCTGCGAAAAGTAAATTACTATAAGCATTAGTGCTTATACCAACGTTATTATACTTTTTGAGAATTGGTTCAATGTCATTCTTGTAACTGTACCAATCACCATAACCACGAGAGCCGACCTTGTTGATATCAGCATTAGAATTATAGCCACTGAATAGACCGTCTGATACATAGGCTTGCCCTTTGCCACCGTAATCAGTAGTAAAAAGACCCTTGTTAAAAGAGCTTCCCTCTTTTAATTTCTTTTGTGCTAAATCATAGGCTTCTTTAACACTCAGCTTTCTATCACTATCATTAGGATCAGTAATATCCGACTCTTGATAAAGTTCACTCTCAGCCTTTTCCTTTTTCCACTCTTTGATTTTCTTAATATTCTCAGACATTTTGTCATTAAGTAAATCAAGGCTCTTAGCTTCATTACCGTACTTGTCAATTAAGTTGTCCTGAATAGTATTCAAATCGTCTTTAACAGTTGACAAGTCATCTGTTGTCGCAACCAAAGTTACATAACGATTTACTAATTCATTTACTGACTTGTTTTCTTCATCTAATTTGTCAATAGAGTCAGAGAAACTACTTGTGAACTGAGCTAAACTTTCTTTTGCATTATCTGCACCATTGACAATATTATCAAAAAGTGTTATAATACCATCAAGCAAGAAAGACAATCCTAGTCCAAAAGCCATATTACCAATTGTTGATAATACTTTCATGCCAGCGGCAGCAAGCTTAGAAGAAGTTGCAACACCCTTTAAGGAAGCAGACAGTATTTCTTCTGATACCGCTGCACCATTAGCACTTCTAGCAACATTGAGAGTTGTTTCAGAACAACCCTTTAAAGCTATTGACTCGGCTTCGGCTACCGATTTACCCTGTGCTAAAAGGTTATTAAACTGACGAATATTCGCCACTTCATTAGCGGGAATTAGAGTTATTTTTTCGGAACTGCCCTTTTTCCAATCAGCAATAGTCTTTCCTAATATGCTGATATTTCTTTCCCCATTATCATCAATGATTGATTTAAAGACCTAACAATCATATTTTATAGTTTTGAAATAAAAAGGAGGATAAATAATGGAAGAAAACAATATTACAACACAGCAAGAACAAGGGCATCTCCCACTTAAAATTGTCTTTGTTCTTATATTAACAGCACTTGGAATAATAATCTTTATTGTCAAAATAATTACAATTTGTTTAGATGACAACAAAGACTACAGCCAAGAAGCTTACACAGCAGCTAAATTCTATGTAAACAAACAGTTAAAAGCCCCTGCCACGGCAGATTATCCAATGTATGATAAAAACTTTATTACACATCATAATGATAGCTACACTGTATCATCTTATGTGGACGCTGAAAATAGTTTTGGTGTTAAGGGCAGATTATACTATACTGTCACTATGGAACGTGACGGCAAGGATTGGATTAACGTAAATGTTAATTTGAGGGAATAGATAATGAATACGAGTGTATGAGTATATGAGTGTACACAAGTGTACACAAGTGTACAAATAGGCGAAAGTAAACAATGTGTGTTCATGTATAACAAAAGCTCCGAGAATATCGGAGCTTTATTTGTATTGTATTCTATTTATTTTTTGACTTTAACGCTTCTTCAATTTTCAACACATCTGGAAATATCAAATGTGAATTTTTATTATGTACTAAAGCAGACACCTTTGTAGCCTTAGACACTATTCTTTTATATGTCATATAATCAATGGCTACTGGTACACCTAAATGTTGATATTCGTCCTTTACATAGTCATCAGTGACAGGACACATATTTTGAATTAAAAACGCTCTTTCTGCACCAAGCACTTCCCCAAAATCAATGGTATCGCATTTCCCATTCTTGTCAATCTTCTTATCATATATTTTTCTATATTTCTCAACTTGCGAAGATATTGGAATAGCCCAATAAATACCGTTATCAGATGTGTTTATACAACAATAGCAAGGGCGACCATGTACTTCACCATCAACAGTTTCATGATTGCTCATAAGCTTATCGTCATTGAAATCTTGATAATATTGATTGTCCAAAAAATAAAAATGTCCAACTTCCATTAATTTATGCCCCTCAAAACAAATAGTCCCGCTCTAGGCGAGACTATATTTGAACTAGACTATTTATTAGTCGCATATCTAGCAGCGACAAACATTTGAACTAGACTATTTATTAGTCGCATATCTAGCAGCGACAAACATTTGAAGTGTTCAATCTCTTGAATCATTTCTTTACTATATTATATGACATTAACGACAAAAAATCAATATACAATATGTACAAAGTTTCAAACTAAAAATTAGTGAAAATGTCAATAACAAAAGACCCTAGAGAAAATCTAGGGTCTTATTCTATGTCTATTCATTTGCTGCGTTCAGTAACTCGTTGTCACCCTTGCCGTTTTCCATTTTAACCTGATCTGACTCAAGCAAAAACTGAACATAATTTTCAAGAATAATATCAATATCATCTTTATGTAGTTCACCAATTTTTCTTCGGAACTTACTGTTATCCAACGATACGGTTTTGGAAATTCGTGCTACAGACTCATGCTTTAATCCTGCCTCTTGCCAATGAGTAATAGGTACATCATATTTATCGGCTTCTCTCACTTCATGACTTGTCACTTTAATTGACAGTACACACAAAGGTTGCACACTCAATATAATAACAGGTCTATCCTTTGAGATATTTTTATCTTCAAAGGGAAAATTAGCGTACCACAACTCCCATTGTTTCTTCGCCATTTATGTCACTTCCTATCGTCATCGATTTTTGCATAATTATCGTAGATTTTATCATTCCACTCATCATCTTTGTTTATTGTCGGATTGTGCGGTACATTACTCAGTATAAAATCTAAATTGGCTGTAATAAATTGATTAAATTCCTCAACTGACATCTTAGTATTCTGTACATTTATTGTTTTAGCCATAAACCTCACCTCTAAATTTTGAAATAATTTTATACCTTTGTGTATGGTTGTTGATTAAAAATGAAACTTTTATAGTTTAGCCTTCAAGTGATTTCCTAATATCTTCTCCCCATGGCTGTCCGTTAAAAGTCGAATGTTTCATCATCTCTCTTGCCTGTTTTTTTATTTTTGAAATAACTGCTGCGGAGGACTTAGAATTAATAAATTCGTCCGCTTTATCTTCTCTAACAACGAAGGCAAGATTTACAGGTTTACTCATAACTGCCATATCTATCAACTCCTGCTACTTTTTACGTACATTCTTTTTGTTGTTAGTTTCTCCCATGCGGTATCACCTCTATTATATTATAGGGGCAAGCACCTAAAATATGCGTATAACTAATAAATTATGCGTAAGAATAATAATTTATGCGTCTGACGCATATTTCTATTATTAGTATACCCATATTGGGAACTAATGTCAAGCCAGATATTGGACGCATTAGCAAATATTATGCAAATATAAATGTAAAATTTTTATGAACATATAAATTTAGTGTTGACATACACAAATGAATAGTGTAAAATAAATCACTATGCAAAATGATTGGTAACAGTTTTATCCCACCCTCACTGTTAAAGGGCAAAACTAAATAAATGAGGGACAATTCATTTTTTGAAACGCTATAGGTGTTACCTATAGTTGGAGTACACCTTTATCTTACCACAAGATAGTTACCGTCTACTCTCTGAACCTAGTCCGTATCTCCCGATAGGGGTTGGCTGCTGACCTGACATTTTTAACAACACTTAGCACCTATTATAATAGTATAATAGGCTTTTATCTCAGCATATGTCATCTTTGCTATTGTTTCCGAGTTTCCTCACTCTTGTAATACCATCGTTACAAGTAGTTGCAAAGCTTTAGCCGTTCCCAGCAATTTGGCAACCTTATTTTAAAACGTGTGTGACCTATGCACATATAGTTTGTGGCTGTGCATAAGTTGGCATCTTTAATAATTGTTTACCTACGTTTTTGAATGATAATCCTGCCATAACGGTAGGAATAAGTGTTTCTAAAACACCGAATTTACTAATTAAATTGTCAAGAACATCAATAATTTGTGTTCCACTGGTGATACCGAATTTAACCAAATCACCATTAATCAGAGTAGCTGACAAATTTTCGATACTTGTCTGAAAACCTTGCACTCTTCCTTGAATGGAATCAAGGTATTTTTCATACTCTGACATAGCAGACCCAGCAGAGCCTATTGAGTCATTAACAATTTTATCCGCTTGACTCATGTTCGTAAGCAATGCAGTAATTGTATTGCCTCTTTGTTTGCCTGCGATTTTCTCTATGATAGCGGCTTTTGACGTATCAGTAAGGTCGTTCCAAACATTGGCGATACCTTTCATAATTTCATAGGTACTCTTAAAATTCTGAGAGTCCTTCATTATATCAAAACCGCCTGTGCCATTTACATTAGTAAGAGCTTTAATATCTTCCCTCAGTTTTGAGGTTGATACTGCCATGCCCTCTGTTGACTCGCCTGCATCTTCTAGTTCTGTTTTCGCTCCACGAAGTCGCATTGACAGAACTTTCAAACTATTTCCCGCTTCGGCTGCGTCTCCAGTTATTTCTGTAATGGCTGTACCCATTGCTATTGCCTGATCTAGTGTATTTCCTGCTACGCTCAGTGAAGATACTGACCTTGACAACATATCACCAATATCACTTGCTGAAACAGCATACTTGTTTGATATTGCATTAAACTTGTCAACAATATTAATCGACTCGTCAACTGTCATGTTATAGCTTTTCATAACTGTTGTTAGGTCTTGTACTGCTGTTGCATTATCTACTTCACCAACAACTGAATAAATACCTGAGTTTGTGGCAAGTGTTTCAGCTTCATCTAAACTATAACCACGTTTACCCCATTCTGCGGTTTGAGAAATAAGATCAGACAAATCAATCTTTAAATCTTTAGCCTTTTGACCTATATTATCAAAGAACTCGGCATATTGCTGATTTGTGTTATCAGTAACCTTGCGCAATTCTGTCATAGCTGTATCAATATCTACAACATTATTATAGAACTTAACAGCTTCTCTTGATATACCTGAAATCACAGTAGTTAAACTCATCCAGCTTGTGAATTTTAAAGCGTCCTCTTTAATCTTATCGAAAAAGCTTAACCCATTCACACCTGCTGCCTGTGCTTCAGAACTCATTGTCCTAAAACTACGATTGATTTTATCAACATTGACTTTCAAATCGCTCACAGTTAGATCGCTAGCATTAAGCAACTTTTTGAGTGAGGCTATCATATTATCAGTTTCAACCTGATATGTACCGCCATTAAAAGTATTCTTGCTCATGGCTTTAGTATTAGCCTGTTGCCATGTCTGAATTGTGTATATTAACTTTTTAATGTTCTGCCTTGTAGCTTCTATATTCTGTTGTGTTTTATTGTTAGAAAAACTAGCTTTATAAGCTACATCTGCCCTCTTTAACTCATTTGTTAGCTCATTGAGTTTAATACGATATTCGTCTAATGCTTTAGGATCACCACCCACATTAGACAAACTTGTTTTTAACTCATTAAACTTTTCTTGAAACTCTCCATTAAAAATAGGCGACTCTTTCCACTTTGTTTCTAAGGTGGTGAGATTTTGCGTAAGTCTAGCTACATTATTTTCTGTTTTAGTAGATGTAGCTGACGATTTATCAGCAGACTTAGCTTTTACAATAGCCTGTTCATATTCACCTGTTTTTTTGAGCAAACGTATTTGTTCTTCATATTCCGAAGAAATTAATTTATTTTTTTTCAAATAGCTTTCGGCTGTAGATATTCTACCCTTTGCATTTTTTATTTGCCTATTTATTTCAACAGTTTCCTCTTTGCCTGCTGAAATACGTTGTTTTTCTAACTTGTTAATTAGCGAAATATTTTCGATAATTTTATTGTATCTACTAGCTTGCTGTTGTGCCTCAGAATTATCAGATTTTTCAAGTAACTGCAAACTCTTGATTTCGGTTTCTGCTTTTTTAACCGAAACAACTAACTCACGATATTCTTCAGACCATTTTTCGTTTCGCCCAAATTGACTTTCGGTTTCATTGACCTTATTTAATTGGGAATTTAAGTTACTAATTAATTCGGAAACCTCTGACGGTTGTTGTTTAAGTTTTGAAAAACTATTTGATATTTCCTGTATTGTTGCAGGCATTTTAGCCAAAGTATTTTCGGCATTTGTAGTTTCGTTAAAAGAACTTGTAAGAGATTTTAAATTTTGCCTGATATTGCTTGCAGTAGTTTTTAATGAATTGAATAGCTTATCAACCTCTGCAATAGAACCACCCTTGCCAAGATTGTCAATAGCAGCATTAACGGCATTAATTTCATTTCCTATACCCGATTCAATACCTTTATTTGCCGACTTAAATGCCGAAAGTTTAGCAGTATAATCCGACTTAGCCTTATCAATATCCGCAATTAGCTTTAATATACCCTTTTCAGAGCTGCTACCCGATAGATAGTCAAATGACCCATTTGTTTCGTTCAGAGCATATTTCAGTTTTTCAACTTGACCTGTTAAGCTTGTAACTTCTGCCGTAATTTGAGTAACTTCACCCGAACTATCTTTAGTCCATGAAAATGTCGGATTGCCAAACTGACTCAAAACTTTTCTTGCATTTTCAATAGTTTTAACAATATCTATTTGTCCGTCTTTATTAAAACCTGCCTTAAAAGTTTCTGCAAGAGTTGTGTCAATATTCTGTATTTCATGCTTTATATTTTTAACAGAGCTAGTTACCTGTTTTTCAGCAGCCTTTATACCACTCTGAATAGAAGTTACATTTAAACCACCAATATCTATTTTTAGATTTTTGCTGATTGTAGCAAGTTGAGATTGAATTTTCTTTTGTGTTTTATTCAAATCCAACTCACCAATGATTTTAGCATGAGCCTTATTATCATTTGCAAGTATATTATTTAATTTAGGTATATCGTCCTTAACTTTACTTGTGTCAAGTTCCACAGGAACTCGTATTTTTAAATCATCTGCCATTTCACTTCACCTCTATTCCTTGTCTTTTAAGTCCTTGTCTTAAAGCCATAACGTGATATTTGTTATCCCTTAAATCCTCTTTTGTGTTATACACAAATGGTCTAGCAACACCATGATACGTCCAGTTTCCAAAATCGTACCCCCAACCAGTTTCAATGATAGGTGCCAATTCTTGATCTGCATTATCTGACTTAATCATTTTCCCCTGTACAAAAATATAAGGGTTAGCCATTGTATTGTTTTCAACAACTAAAGTGTCACCTTCGATAGAAGAATTAATATTGCTAATATCCATTAAACCACCATTATCATATCGTCTTACATATTCATGTGGTACATAGCTATCGTAAACATCTCTTTCAATATGATCTAGCATAACAGTGGTAACAACCTCGGCAGCATCTGTAAGCAGAGCGTAATCAATTCTTGCTCTTAGTTCTCGCTCTAGTTCTTTAAGGTTTTTTACAACCATTTATTCCTCACCACGCAACCACTTTACAACAAGCTTTAAATCCTCATCAGCTTGCTCCTGAGAAACTTTACTATGTGTTTCTATCGTAACTTTGTCACCATTTCTTAAACCAAGACTACAAAGACCTATAATTGATTTACCATTGACCGTTCTATCTGTTGTCAGATTAACCACAGAGGGGCGTACCTGTGCAAAATATACAAACCTATGAATATTTCTAGCATTAGGAACTACCCCGAGTGTTATTTCCTGTTCTGCAAAGAACATATTAGTCACCGTCCTTGTTGTTTGAAATTTCAATTTTATTTGCCATGTCATTACTGTCTTTCAATGTTTTCAGTACATCATTTAGGCTTTCAGTGTCAAAATCCTTCATAGTATTGTTTGTCTGTTCTATCATTTCTTTTGCCTTGTTTGCAAGCTCCGTTATAGCTATGTTTGCCATGCTCATAACCTTTTCAGCCGCCTTGTATCTAACATTCATGTCAATACCACTGTCAATAGCTGCATTAATCATGCTATACTGTGCGTCATCAATCGACTCCCAATCAATATTATTATATTCCCTATCCAGCTCTCCACTATCATAAATCTCTGCAATATCATCTGATGAAAGTTTATGTTCTCCGTAAAGAGTGACAACGTAATATTTACGCAAAATTTCTTCATATCCTGCTCCGTACTCAACTGTACCCTTGACTACATTATTTATAAATGCCTGCATTTCCGCAAAACTAAGCCTATTTTTCATTCAAATTTCCTCCATTTTCTTGCGTTCTTTTCTGCGTTTCTCAGTTTCTTACACTCATCATAATCAATCCACCCACCAAACTTTTTAACATAAGTAATCCACTTATATGTAATGTCTGGATAGCAATACCAAAACAATTTACGTTTAAGTATTGCCACTGAGTCTGGCATACCTTTTGTATCTATAACTTCAGTGACACCATCTTTATAAGTAACCACGAAATCAGCGACATATTTAATTGGCAACACAGTTTTGCCATCGTGAACGAACTTCGGTTGCAGTTCATATGGTTTCTGTAACTCATACGAAATCACTTCACCGCTTTCCACTAAAGGACAAAGTACGCCACGATAATATTTCATTTCTAACACTGAGTCAAAAATAATACCATTATAACTACGTTTTGATTTGTCTTTATCTACATTAAACTTACTTCTATCTGTCATTTCTACCTCTTTATAAAAAAAATAAGGGCGGTCAATACTTATCATAATAACCGCCCTTTCTATTTTATTTAGTTTTTTTATTTATTGTACTATTTTTAAGGTTTGTAATATCAGCCAAAACATTATAGACCGACTCTTTATAATCTTTCTTTTTTAATGTTTCGGAAGTAATACCAATATTGGCAAGAAGTTTTCTTGCTTCAACCTTGGAAATGACTTCGTGCATATATTCTTCTATGATTAAATATAATTGATAACAAGATGGTGTGTCCACATATCTCCTCCAACTATTTATTTTATCACATTTATTACACGCATAATATCCATTACCACAAATAATACATTCATGGTTGTTTTCCATAAATTAATCCTCTGGAATAACAACTCTCAGAAGCTGACCCTCGTCACTACAATAGTCCTTCAGAGAGTCAATAGTAAATGGGAAGTCGCCTGTTTTGTCAAGCGGTATCTGAGTCTCAGGAGAAAGCTGTGAAGATGCCACGACAACCCAACCATGATATTCAATATTTTTATCACAAATATCTGTAAAGATTGATTCAAGCCAAAATTCACCTGATTTTGGCATATCATTCGTACTCTTTGTAATGTCAACTGCATTTTCAGACTCATATGTATAATATACCTGAATAGTCATTCCTTCCTTGATAGCAATATCTGTCGGAAGTGTAATTTCTTTCTTAGCCGCATCAAGTGAAAATTCCTTTTCTGAATTTACCGCTGCATATTTGTAAGAAGCAACCTGTTCCTTCCTTTCATTGAGCAGATAAATGAATGATATTCCACCCACAGGAACTTTACTCAGAGTAATCTTTGTTATGTCGCTACCCACCTTAATCTTCTCTCTTTTAGGAATGAGAATTTTGTTAGTAGAACTTGCAACGTTCTTTTCTGTACCCCACTGAGCAGCAAGAAGTGACAGCGTAAGGAACGATGTATTACCTGTAATCTGAACTGTATCAGCGTCATAGTATTTTGCAATTACAGCACCTGTTGCATCTGTCTTATCCTGTGAAGTAGCATTGGTCTGAATGTTTACATCTTTCAAATCTTCAAGAGTCCAAAACAGCACTCCGTCAGTAGGCGAAAACATCTGACCTGAAATAGCTTGTTTAAAAAGCAATTTGTCTGGATTAAACATATTATTTCCTCCTTTATTTTCTATTGTTTCCGTTACCATGTACGGAAACAATTTAATTCTTCTTTATTTTTAATGTCCTTATAATAAATAGTACCGCTATACAAACCTGTGGTAAGCTTCTGTGCTTGATTTATGATTTGATTTCTTAAAAGACAATCATAAAAAACATTAATAGGTAACGACCAAACCGTGTCCCAGTTGTATTTAAACCCTTCAATATTTGTTAATGTTGAAATATATGGCAACAAAATAGAACGAAATTCTTTTTCTTGATACTCACCCCTAGCTAATTGTCTTTCAAGCTTGTCTAATTCATATTGTAATCTCCATTTTCGGGTGTGTTCATTTCCGTCTTTAATATTATTATCAGCGATATTAAGCATTTTCCTGAAATATTCAGTAAGCAGTTCATAATCTGCTTTACCTATTTGAATATTGTTATAAACATCAAATAAAATAATATCACCGCTATTCGTGTCAATATAGCGTTTCATCTTACCAAAATCAATATTACGGATTATAAATGAAACATCAGTTAGCAAATGATTTTCGACAATATCACAAAACAAGTCAAAACTATCTACTGAGTTAAAATCAATACCCTTGCTCCAAAGATATAGCCTTCTATCATATGGAGTTGAAATTATGTCAGACACAATGACCCAAAACTGTTTTTCACCTAGTTTTGACTCGTCTGAAATCTCGTCCAAAGTTGGGTTGTGAATTTCAAACTTGCCTAACATAAATGTTTCTTTTTTATTACGATAAATCGAAAGCTCGTCCATAACTAATTACCCTCACATGGATTTATCGTAAGTTCTTCACCTTGAAATATTAAGGTACGCCTTTTATAAACAGGCGACAAATTATCAGGTACGTCTGAAATAAGTTGTATTCTGTTACCGCTCCAACCATCTGAGTTGTTAAATAACCGACCTAATAATTCAGACACATAGTCCATTCTAGTTTTGGAAATGCCAGCTTTGTTAAGTCTCATTTTATCTTGGTGACAAATTATTTGGATTATCATTTGGGGATAACCCTTAAATGCCCCCCATATTACTTTTGGAACTGAAACTTCAATGTTAAGATACAATTCTACATTAGTTTGAGTGTAAGGTATATATAAAAAAGGGTATATATTAGAATACACAATATTTTCTAGTTCTTCCTCGTCCTTTTCAAATAAATCTAATATATTATCTTGTGATAATATCATAGAAATAGCTTTATTTTTCCACTCCGATATAACAGAATTTATTGGCATTTTACACACCTCCCACTATATTAACTAACAACTCAGACGAAACATCATCAACTGTACAAACCAATTTAAAAGAGCTACCGATTAAAGCATTGTTGTTTAAACACTTTATCTTTACCTTATTTTCATTTACTATCATGGTAACAAAATCTTGTTGTTTATCAAGTAATTTCAAAGACCAAATGACACTCTTATCTGTTTTTGCAGTAAATGTTTTTACTGTACCACCACAACGAATTTCTGCATTGCCACTGTAAGATATTTCAACAGGTTTGGTTGCATCATTAGGCTTAAAGTAGTCACATAGCATAAGGTCAATTCTATCTGTCTGCGGATTGTATTGACTCTCTGACAAGATAATGTGCATACATCTGCTATTTCCAAAAGAGAAGCTGACAGTATCAGGTCTAGTAATTCTATAAGGTGTAGGCTCTTTGTCATTATAATCAATAAAAAAACGCTTATCATGAGGAAAATATTTCGTTTCCTCGTCAAGCGAAATGTACATCATCAACTGATCGTAGCCAATGGTAATTATTTTTGTCTCATTTGTGCCTGCGTTATACTGTGAAGCATTTTGAATATTACACGGCTTATAGTGAACTATGCCGTTTTCGTCTTGCCACTTAATAACATAATTACACAAATACAAAATAGATTTTTCATACAGTTTGTTATTTGTAGGCTCGGTCAATATTAGCCAAATCTTATTATCGTATTTAATATACTTATAGTCCGATATTGTACTAATATAGGTTAAAACCTGTCTTTGCCAAGCTTGTGTTGGCGTATCAGGTATTTCATTCTGAATTATGCCCTTTGTAGCAAATTCATTTTCAAAATCCTCACCGTTAAACACTCCACTGCACAGAATAATATCATCTTCAATAACGCTATCATCTAAAACGTCATTAAATGACATTTCACTATCAAACAATAAATCTTGTTTTTCAGAACCTTCCGTATAATACGGCTGCCGAATTAAGTACCATTCTTTACTCATTCAACCACCTCAATTATACGCAGTGTCTTTAAGTTGCTCATAAAGGTCAACTATTTTAAAGTTCACCCAATCAATCTCAACTTTAGCTTGTCTTTTGTCACCCTCTGAGTTGTTTATTGATAAATCCTTAGAAACTATGTTGCTACGTTTGACAATTTTGCTATATTGTCTTTCACAATAAAATCTCTTTATTGTATAACCCAATATATTAACAACTATCTGATTTAAAACAATATCGTTTCCGTCAATATCAGTAAATATTTTTTTCTCATTATTAAAATAAAGCTGACTAATTTGAGTTGAAAACTCGCCACAAGCCATTTTAAACCACTGAAAAACAAGGTCGTCACTTAACGCAACCCTTTCAAGAAATGTGGACTCAAAAACAGCGACCACATCTTCATAGGTAGTAGCCATTTTAACCACACCCTTTCTTAAAACTTATAGCCTGAAATATTTTCTATTTCGTTACGCTTATAAACTGCCACATTGTCAATTCCAACTTCTTTGGCAAGTGGAATAATCATTTTCTTATCGCCTTCAGTAACTACAAGTCTTGAGAGTTCAGCCATAAAATCGGCTTTATTGCTAATGCCAAGAAGTGCCTTTACACTGTTAATATCAAGAATAACAGGTTCATTATTATCATTCTCGTCAAGTGAAAAAACGTATTTTCTTATATCCTCGTCAAGAATTTTCAGATAAGCATTATTGCCAAAGCCATCAGTACCACAGAACATTCCATTACCTTCCTGTATCTGAGCCATAACCTCTCCAACATTAAGCTGTGCAAATTTCTTTGCATTTGGTGGAATAGTAATATCTCTTTGTGTTTCCACAGCCCTAAAACCCAATTCCCAATTACGAGTGTTTTCAAGAAACACTCTATCGGTAAGCTGAATTTCCCTTTTAGACTTTACTTCTGTAATATCGTTATTAATTGTGGCAGTAGTTGTATTTTTTCTTACATTTGCCAAATTTTTAATCTTCCTTTCAAATATAATAATAATGTGGCAAGAGCTTACACCCTCGCCACATCAATAATTATTATGTAATTAACCCTGCTTTGTAAGCAGACCAATTTCAAATTCTCTACCCTTTACAACGTCAGCACCAAGCTCCATATCGAAACGTGTCTTTACCGTACCTGTCTCAACATCATTGCCTGTCATAGTTGTAATACCGCCACGTCTGAAGATATTTACTGGAGAATTTGCTCCCTGTGCAATAAACCACAGATCGTTTGGATTGTAGTATGTGTCAAAACCTGACTTGTCACCAAGTGGCTTTGTGAAGTTATATGGGTTCTCAAGTTCAATAAGAGCTGAACCCTTATAGAAGCCATTCAGACCTGTTCTGGCAATCTCATCTACCTGTGTAGCATTGAAGAATGGGATTGGTGTAGAACCAACTGTCTTATAGCCGTTCCAATCACAGATACCAGAAATAAGTGAGAAGTCACCTGCAACACCAACCTTGCCGAGCTTTCTAACCTTATTTATCATACCATCAACCTGTGTCTGAGTTGGAGCAGAGTCATACTCGCCATAGAACTTTACATATTCAGTGTTGTTCTTCAGTGCAGACTTGATAACATCAAATACATAAGCAACACCCTTGTTGTTCATGTCGGTCTGTACCTGTGCCATTTCCTCTGCTACAGTACCAGCAAAATTACCAGAAGCAAGCTCACGATAATCAATAGCCATACCAGAAGAAATTGTCTGAGTTACGATTGGGTACTCTACCCACTTTCTACCTGCAAAACCTACATCAGAACCAGAAGCCTGAAGTCTAGCATCAAGACCCTCATAAGAATAAGTCTTAATTCTTGGCTGCTCATCATAGCCAATCTCATGATAGTTACCAAGGAAATTAAATACCTTCGTTGCTTCAAGAAGCCTTGGTTGTATAATATACTTTACAATGGTATTAATCTCTGCGATTGCTCTTTTATTGCCTGTAAGTGCCTGTTCACCAAGCTTTGAAATTCTTGAACGTACTGCGTCTACCTTCTGACCGTACTTTGATGTATCTTTGCCTGCAAAAAGAGCAGAACAAATCTCAACTACTTCGTTGAAAGCCTTTGCGTTCTTGACAGCAACCTCAGACTTATTCAGATTATTAAGTTCAAAAGAAGTATTAATCATTATTAAAACACCGTCCTTTATTTTACATTCATTAATTAAGCGTGTACAACGACTCTAAGTCCGTTACCGCCAAAACTTGTCTTTTCCACAACTTCAAGATACTCTGCATAACCAGAAACATCAGCACTCTTAGCCCACTTACCATCAGTACCAACTACAAGCTTGTCACCTACTGCGAGTGTATTGTAAGCTGTTGTTACAACTGCATCGTCCATATCAAAAAGATGTCCCGCAAGAGAAGCAAGAGTAAAAATGCGTGGAAACTCACCAATCTCAATTCTATAATCGTTTGGTGTTAGTGTCTCAGGCTTATCAATTCTGTTCATTACAACTGCAAGACCAGCCTGCTTTGCTGTTGTTGCGGTTGGCAGAGCGACAGCCTTTGTTTTAAGATCATATGTAACAGCCATGCCGTTCTCAAGAACAACAGGTGTCTTGAGATAGCCAAAATTCTGTGCTACCTTGAAATCACCAATATTTGCAAATTTAATCATTTAAAATTCCTCCAATCGTATTTTTTTATACAAACAGATTATCAATATCGAGTTTGTCATTCTTATCGTCATCGTTGTCGGTATCTACGCAACCAAATATGTCAGCGGCAAAATTGTTCTGAAAATTAATCTCAACAGCCATTGCCTTTTCCTTCTTTTTTGTCTCAGCACCAATACAAGCGTTGATTTCTGTAACAATATCATTTACCTCGATACCACAACCCATAGGATCTGCGTTGAACTTGTCAAGCTTATCCTTTGCCATGTTCTTTTCATCGTCCGAAAAATCTCCAAGAGCTGAATTGAGTTCTGCAATCTTTGCAGACTTTTTAAGTTCATTCAATTCTGCTTTCATTGTTTCAACGAGTCCGTTAAGTTCATTAATCTTCTCGTCTTTCTGACAAGCATTGGTTTCGGCTGTTGCCTTTTCATCTGTAAGAGTTGCTATCTCGGCATCTTTTGTAGATATAATCTCATTCATTTCAGCAATCTTACTCTCATAATCTGCATTTTTAGTATTGAGTTCAGTAATTTTGTTCTCAACAGCAGAAATAATCTGATTAAGTGTCTTTTCGTCCACTTTCTCGTCCTCCTTTATCTTTTGATTTAGCTCTATCAGTATTGCACTATCGTCACTTGGCTCGACAGTTAAAATACAATATCCACTATAGTCATAAACTTTTGGTACTCTACCCTTTTCGACAGGCTCTCCGTCATACACTATTTTGTTTTTGCCCTTACCAACAAATTCAACAGAACCATATATTGTATCACCATCATTAATTTTATTTTCAAGCCATTCAACAAAATGTGGATAACGTTGCTGATTAATATAACCCTCGGCAATAAGAACTTTATGTTTCTCACCATCAATCTGAATATCTTCAATAGACCAACCATCAGCAGAACCTACTTGAACAGAATTTTCAAATAATGGCATATTGCCGTCTTGACCTGTCATTCCATGATCGTATGGAATATCTTTTTCACTATCCAAAAATGTTGCACAAATAGGCATACCAATAATACTATCTGCGTTATCTCTAACATATTGTTCATTGTAACTAATACCATTTTTGTTATAGTGATTACGGTCTTGATGAATTTCGTGCAGTACCAACTTTACACGTCTACGACCGTCCGACCTCTTTGCTTCGCTTATTTCACAATGAAACACTAACTTTCACCTCTTTTCTGACATAAAATAAACCTAGTCACTAAACGCAACTTAGGTTTTAGTTTGTTGTTGAAGGTTTTGGTTGAGCGTTTCCATTTAGATTTTCGCTCATTATGCTATTTTCGTTTGTCTTTTCAGCTACCTTAGTTCTACCACCGTTTGAGTGGTCTGCATCACTTGGGTCGCTATCTTTGCTACTCATGGTATAACTCGTCTTATGCGTTGGATATTTATTTTCCCAATCATTATCCAGTTCGTAATCCATAAGTGACAAGTATACATCGCTATCCCAACCAGTGCTTGCAATCCAAGCTGTCAAAGACCCCTTACCTCTAGCATAAAGGTCGGTCATATATTTAACCTGCTTATCTCTATTTACAAAAGTAACAGGTAAAATAGCACACTCCATATAAAGCTTTTTATCCTTAATAATATTGGCGTTAATACATTTATTCAATTCCATAATAAACATATTTATCCAATCATATACGTTTCCTGCAACCAACTCCAAATTAAGTGTTGCAACAGCATAGTTTCCTGTACTATTACCGTCAAGGACACTACTAGCGATACCCAAATCGGCAGGCACTTTTGACTTATTGGCATTTTCGTTCTTTTCATCAAAAATAGAAGTGTCAACTTTTATATCATTTAATTTTGTACCTGCGGCAAGCGAGAAAAATGACTTGCCATATTTATTTTGTTTTGTAGTAATAGCTTGTTTAACTACCTTATGTTGGTTTTTCTGCTGACTTTCTGTCAAAGTGCAACGTCCGTCTTTTGCTTCAGGAAATGTTTGATAAATAATTTGATTGTTCAACTGATCTAATACATTCCGCTTTGTAGAAGTGAAATAATCTGCGTACAATACATCGTCCAACGCACAAATCATTAGTGGAACACCATAAGGATTAATAGCCTTACAGTTAATTTTTGTCACCATTGTATTATCATTATTTAAAACTTTCCATGGCTTAATATTATTGTGAGTTGAATATTTACTATACGCTTCTCGAATTTCTCTTGGGAAAGCCTGTAGTTTTCTTCTTTTGTCGTCTTCTGCCATATCGTCAAAGTATCTTAAATCAAAAGCAACAATAGGCGAACCATTCTTTCTGCCAACTATACGGCAATAGTTAACAGGCAGATTAATAATGGCACATTTAATCCCCAATTCATTAATCTCTACAATGTTTAAAATATCAATATCATCAAGATACTTATCAGCGAATACGGACTTTGTGATCTCAAAGTATTTAAAGTCCATTCCCTCAATCATATCGTTAAACAAATTATCTCGAATAACTTCCTTATATCTTATTGTATCAAGAGTTTGTTGCATTAGCTGTCTTGCGTTTTCAAATTTCTTCTTGCGTTTAGTTTTTGACTTTGAATAAACCACCTTATCTAAAGTGAACATGGTTTTAAGATAGTTGATAGAAGTCATAACAGAGCCATTTTCATAGTACGCCCACCGACAAATTTTGCGAATATTTTTTATATGTATTTGCGGATTATGAGCAAATTTCTTAATATCCTCAATATTAATAGGTAAATCTTCAATACAATCTTCAAAAAAAGATGTCATTTCATAAAAAGCATTTGACTCATAGGAACGCTCTTGTGTATTTGACATGGAGTTAGTTTCTGAAACACTTTCTGTTTTGTCCTGATTGTTTTCAATAACATTCTCAGTATTCTCTGCAATGTTCTCAGGCATAGCCTCACCTCACTTTCATTTGTATTTACATTAGTTGAACAAACAACAATAATCGTATTCATCGTTATTTATGTCTTGGGCATATTTGTTAACATACCACAACACATAGATCAATGCTGAAACTCTATCCTTATTTACTTTTTTTACAACTTGTTCAATAGTAATGTTACCGTTATTAAGATGTTTCATCTTTAAATTCGCAGCTTCTTCAATAAAAGCATCTGTCTCAATAAAAGGTCTAACTTTCTCGTCAAAACTGTCCCATTCATTATCGGTAAAATCATTATCTTGTCTTTTTTCAAGTAATCTAAGTTTGCCACTATCCACCATATCTATAAAAGTGCTTACAATTTCATTTTGCCAAGTCTGAGCTTTCATATTATAAAGTATTTGTGGCGAGTTAGGAACTTCTGGAACATTATCGTCATTAATAGTGTCCCAACAGCCCAAGTCCTTACCTGTAGAATTGTCAATCGTGTCTTTTAAAAGTTCATCAGCCAATCCAACACCAAGTCCATTAGCATCTAACACAACTACTTTAGCCATATAAAGTTTTTGAACTTTTTTGATAATAGCAGCTTGGGCATTAAAATTAAGTACATTAGGAATATTAATAATATTCACCACATCAATGTAAATAATTCTCCCTTTATCCTTACTTCTAATTACACGCACTACAGCAATTGAAGATTGGTTATTAGAAGTTTTTTGGCTTCTTGCTACGTCAACTCCCATATAATATTCTTGTTCTGGATCTGAATTTTGCAAAACCGCTTCCGTTAGAGTACGGCAATTCATTAGTTTGTTAATATTAACCAACGCACCGTCAGCACAGCCGACCCATTCTTGTTCATAGTTCTGAGCAAAGGCTACAAAAGAAGAATTTTTCTTCTTTGAAAGTATTTTGCTTTTATTACTTCCCCTACCATACCAACACGGCAATTGCCAATTACTTCCCAAAACTATTTTTCCCTTTAGATTTTCCATATCATCTAACATTGAAATACTACGCTGATATTCATCTGAACCCCTAAATCCTGCCGTTGTAAAAAAATGAATTTGCTGATTAAGTTCCATTGGGTCTACTATCGCAAGTCTGCCAACCGTAAGTCTTGGAACTTCAACTACAGGCTCAAGGGCATCTTGAAACAGTACGTTATTCAGCAATGCAGATTCCTCTATTTTTAATCTTCTACGTCTTTGACCTTTTGTGCTTTGAGCATTTGCAATAGCATCTATGGCCGCATCATTTTTGAATTCAATATAAGCATTTCCCTTTGAAAACCTAGCTTCTCTTATTTCGTCCTTTAAAAGTGGATACAATTTTACAATTTCTTTCCACTTTGATTTCAATAAATCTGCCGCATTTTCTTTAGTCTGTGCAGAAAGAGCCAATTCAATATTTGGGAACAGCATTGCTACTATGACCATAGCAAGTACCTCGTCAAATGTTTTACCATATCCACGGCTAAACGTTCCATACATACTCATAAATCTAACGTCACAACGCAAAAATGTACGTTGATCTAAATGCAGATTTAATCCACCTGTTTCAGGTTTCATTAAGTCGAGTAATAAATCAGGATACCACTTAGCCCAACTTATAAAAGTGTAATAATTATGTAGATTTTTGCCAAATACACTATCACTATTTTTTTCGAAATCTTTTATTCTTTGCCAGTTCATTACTTGTCACCATTCTCATAATCTTTTGGCAGTTTTATAAACGTTTCAACAGAACTCCTATTTTTTTCTGATGTGTCATCAGTAAAAATACCATAGGGATCTCCATACTGAGAAATGTACTCATTCTTCATATCGTCATAAAATTGGTATACTTCCTTATACTCACACTTAGGTAATCCTTTTAATTTTCTAGCATAATTAATATAGCACCATATTATAAAATCAGGAGCATCGTTAGGTTGATACTTAAACTTAGGTAATATTTCAACAATATCAACCGCTTGTTCACAAGCTTTTGATATTTCCGAAATGCAAGTTACTCCACCTTGCAAATCAGCCTGCGTTAATTGTTTTGGAGTCAACTTTGCTTTATCGGCAGCATCTTGGGCAGCTCTATTCCATTTGTCAGCACTTCCAACATCTCCTGCTGCTGTAGCTTCTTCCTCTTTCACTTTGAAACGAACATAGGTTGCCAAAGCTTCCTCGTGTAAGTTTGTTTGAATTGAGTAGTTTTCTTTCAATTTATCAAACTTTTTCTTCATTTTTCGGTACTGTGATTTTGTGTACCCCTCGCCAAATAAGTCAGTAATATCGTTTGTAACAACGAAATCATCAACCATATTTACATATACTTCTTCGTTTCGAGGAAGTATATTGCGTTTTTCCGTTGTAGTTACTGCCTCAGTAATAGACTTGCCCTGATTAAACAAGTTCATAGAGTCTAAAAAAGATAGTTTCGTATACTGTGGCAATGTTGACACATTTTTAAAATAACAGCCTATAATATCGGTTCTACCCTTGCCCAATTCTAATGATCTTCTTACTTCACTCATAGCAGAGTCAAGAGCTTCTGGTATATATGGTTTATCCATTAACATTAGTTTCTTTTGGAACGCTTCTATATTTAAGCTTCCATCAGAATTATAAGAACCTTTTTTAACACAAGACTTACATATATTTACCGTTTTGCCATCAGTAGAAATATTACTATTTCTAGTAGTATAAAATTGTGACAGTGGCTTTTCCTTGCCACATTCTGTACATATTTTTGTACTTACAGGGGTTTTTACTTTTTTCCTTGGCATAATCAAGCCACCTCCTTTTTATTTGTTTAATTTTCAAGCCAATATAAAAAGCACTCCAATTTTCAATCAAAGTGCTTAATTTGGCATATATTTAATTACTATTCTTTAACAACCTTGTTCTCAAACTTCTTGTAGGCGTCAAGATACCACTCTTTTTTGTCGCCATTGTATGTTAATTCATAATACATACCGTCAAAAAGAGTGCTTGAAAGCAAGTATTTCCAGTTCTGCAATGCCTTGCACTTCCATACTGTGTAAACTTCAAAATCAGGCTTTGTATCTGATTTGTCAAGATGCTCTCCAATATAATCTCTTACAATTTCTATTGCTTTTTCATCCATAATTATTTTCCTCTCTATATTTGTGTAATAAAAGCACCCTTTTATAGCCCTATGAGTGCTTACTCGCTCAAAAATCAAATTTATCCTTATTCTGACTAATTTTCTTTTTATCAACCCTAATATAAAATTTTCTTGTCACGTCAGTTCCACTATGGTTGAGCAATGCCGAAACATCTTCTAGTGACATACCTGCGTTTTTATATAGCGTAGCTCCAGAATGACGAAAATCATGAGCGTGTAACGTTGGAACATTAATCATTTCACCAATAATATGACACCAAGAATTTAATGTGCCATTAGTTACCTTATCAAACTTTCCGTCTGTGTAAGAAACAAAAACATAGCCATTGTCAATAATATTATTTGTCTTGCGGTACTCAAATAAACCTAACAACAGTTCCTTAACTTCTTCCGAAAAATAAAGAGTTACAACGTAGCCTTCTTTTTCAACTACATCATTGACAACCCTATTGTCAAAATCAATTTGTTCCCACTTAGTATTCGCAACCGCATTAACCCTAGCCATTGTAGACAATGAAAATAGAGCATAACACTGATATTGTAAAGCCCTATGTTTCTTATGATGCGTGTCAGCGTTTTCTACTAAGTTTTGTAAGGCAATTCTTAATTCCTGTACCTGTTCAACAGTTAAAAATGTCTGAGTAATAACATCTGTATCTTTCTTAGGTCTATCCATAAATTCCATTGGGTTTTCTGTAATTAACTTCTTTTTACGCAGAAATTTATAAAAAGCTGAAATTGAAGCCATACGCCTTTTCATACGTCTTGAATTATTACCCTCAGTTTTACAAAAATATAAAAATTCAGTTATATCATCTTCCGTTAAGTCAATAATACTTTGATTGCCCTGATTTTTGTATATGTATATCCACCAAGACTCTAAATCATTTTGATAGCCTGCGATAGTCTTTTCGGAGAGTTCTCTAAGTGACATATCAATTTTATATTTGTTCCATAGTTTCATTGTTTCTAAATTAATTTTTGAAAGTATTTCGTCATCATGTACTTGGATACGCTTGCTTTTCTTAGCCATTTCAACCTCTCCTTTCTTCTAATCTCAAGCTTTCTTTAGAGTGTCGCTTTTAGCACTTGTTCTTCAAATGGGATTTCTTTAGAGTGTTGCCCTCACACTTAGTCTTCTTTATTTTGCCCACAAGGGCTTGAATTTTGTTTTTTTGAGTAATACAAAATCCACAAAACCATAACTCCATAACTCGCTGTTTTTCTGTCTTTAATCGTCTTTTGGAAACAATAAACCTCACCGACCACCTTTTTACAAGTTAGCCCTCTTGTACATTTATACGGCATTAAAATACCCCTCACTGGGACACATTGTTAAGAGGTGCGTGAGGTTGAATTACTTTGTAATTAAAATTAAGGATAGTCAACAAAATTTTGTCAACTATCCGTGCAAAAATCTCGTCAGATTTTTTCATTTAAAAGACTCAACGTGGTACGCATTTTTAAGAGGCGTGTTGAGTTCCGTTTTGGCTGTCAGAGTGAGACTCGAACTCACAACCTCCGCATTAACAGTGCATTGCTCTACCGATTGAGCTATCCGACAATATGCAGGATAACGCTTGCTATCCTGCAAAATATAATAAAAGGAGTTGTATTTAACTACAAATTATTCGTTAATTGTAAAACCAAAATAAAGCTTTGGAACATAATCTTCTTCAATAAAATCCTTGCCGACAAAATCTCGCTGAACGAAAACAATACTCTCATCACCAACAATTATTGGCTTATCGTCACGTCTTGCTCTTTCACAGAACAACTCGTTTTCAAAAGTTGAAACAACAAATTCGCCACCATATCCGTTCCACTCAGGCGGATCAAGAGAAATAGAATTAATTTTAGTCTTATCGTCAAATGATAAAAATTTCTTGATAATCTTACAAGCCAACTTGTAGTCACATAAAACACTAAAGCCCTCATTTTCCAAATATACATCTATAATATCCTGCATGAAAGTATCAAAATCGTTATAACTCTTTTTAATCATCATAGTATTCACCTACTTTACTTTTATATCATAGTTGGCAATCTTGCCAAATTCATTATCAAATATAAACAGGCTTGCACCTGTGTCAGAAGTTTTGTGTAAGGACATCGCATAATCATCAGTACCTACCATAGAACGTACTGTAAGCACCTCTGAATGTTTTGCATTTTCCTTTGAGGTCTGATGATGCACATGACCTGCCAAAACGTAATCAATGTTTGTATTGTACGCTCTTGAAAAAGAACTTGTGCAATTCTGTAAATCCTTTACTTCACCATGACAACCAAGCACGTTATAACCCTCAACATCGCTGAAACAAAAGCCTGTTTCATTCTCAATTATATTTACATTTCGATTATATTTAAGTCTTTCCCTTATGAAAGCAATAATCACCTTTGCCATGTTTTCATCGGGAAAACTGTTCTTAGGCTGTCCGAGAAGTCTAAGTTGTGAATGATTGCTGTCCTTAACCATTTGGAAATTCACTTTCACATATTGCGAAAGATCATTGAGCCAATTGGCAAGAAATTCAGCATACTTTATTGCCGAATCTATGACACCATATCTAAGGTGCATCAGTTGAGAATTTAATCTGAGAAGTCCTGATATACTGTCGCCAAGTTCCCAAACATTAATTTCTGCCAAGTCCTCTTTAGCAATGATGTCAACAACTTTTTCGAGCATACTCCACATTCTGCGTTCAAATATCTCTGGAGAATATTCGTTTATTACATTGCCAAATAGATCTTTTATGCAAAACTCTATGCCAAAGTGACAATCAGTAAATGCCAATATCGCAGATTTGCTATTATTTACTCCCGACAAATAATCAGGAACTATAATAGGGTCTATATCAGAAATTGCATTGACTATTTTTTCAGTTATCAATTCATCTCGTGCATTTTCCCTAAGCCACCTATTATTCTCCAACTTCTCTGTTTGAAGTTTGTATCGCTCTTTCTTTAATTCACGAATTTGGTCTTGAATTTCATTAAGGGTGTTTTCTGTATCTGCAAAAGTTTTCTGATTTGCATTGAACATTTTCTCGAAGCATTGAAATTTCTTACGATAAGTTGACTCGCCAAAATCAGCATTAAGTAATTCATTTAAAATATCTCTAACATCATTCCAAGTACCTATTTTTTCTTTGTCTTTACAAATCCTAAATATAAGTTCGTCATCAGACTCGCCTTCAAATCTTTTGTATGTAGAAATTTTAAATTCCTCCCATTATGCAATTTCGTCTGTCTGGTTTACAGACAGTTTTACTTCCTGACCGTTGAAATCTGACATAAGTTCCGCAAGGGCAATTTCACCCTCAATATCTTCAACACTAAATGTTATTTTTCCGTTCTCTATGTTTACAATGCCCTGTACCGACAGAACGTTCTTTTTTGTTATTTTAGCCATTTATTCTAATCCTCCAATTCGTCAGCCCAAGTTGACACCCAACCTCTATGGTTAGTATGTAACTCGCAAATCTGACAATGTTCTTTTCCTGAAAAATGATTTAGATATTTCTCAAATCCACTTGCCTTATGATTAGGTAAATCAATTTGTCCTGTATGCCCTATGCAAATTGTCTTGCAGTTTTCACCTATTCTTGTTAAAGTCTTTTTAAGATTGTCAAAAGTTGCGTTCTGAGACTCGTCAATTATAATAACTGCGTCCTTGAAGTTTACACCTCTGAGGTAAACGTCCGTAAGAGGTTTGATATAGCCTTCTTCATACTTCTCAGAAACAAGACTATTTGTACATACAGCCGTAAATGGATTTATACCAAGTGTCTGTAGTGCATTATAGAGTGGTTCATAGTAAACCTCACTCTTTGAAGTTACATCACCGGGTAGAAAGCCCAACCTGCCTTCTGCACAAGGCGAAACAATATAAATAATCTTTGAGAACATTTGGTACTGCACAAGTAAATTTGCTATACCAATGGCAATAGTAGTTTTGCCACTTCCACTTTTGGAATTACAGAAAATAATATCATTGTCCTTGTTCCAAATTGCATTAGCAAATTCTTCTTGTTCTTTATCTAATTGTAGACTATAAAACAGATCACCGTCAATTTTCTCAGGTGGGTTATCATACGAGGTTATTGTATTATTATTTTTCTTGCCCATGATAACACCGCCTAATTAATTTCATCAAACGATGTGACAATCTTATCGACCACTTTGTACTTCACAAGTTCATCACGAGATAAATACCAATCTTTATTTCTATTTTTATTAAAAGTCTTTTCATCAATGTCCGTCCTTGCGAGGATATATGACTTCATGCCCTCAAGCTGTTTCTTATAATTTTTCTGAGCTTCCTCAATTTCAGCAGCACTACCCTGAAAAGCAGCAGAGCCTTGATGAACGAGCATTTGGCAATGTTCAAACGCATATCTACGCTTGCCAGCAAGAAAAATAAGAAAGCCTGCACTCATAGCAACACCCATTCCAATAGTAACGATAGGAATATGACTACTCTGTATCAGGTCACAAAAATAATTTGCCTGTTCTATATCTCCACCATAACTATGAATAAAAATAAAGATTGGCTTTGGATTTTTAATTTCTCTTTCTTCCATGTTCATCTGAATAATAACTTTGCTTAATTCAATGAGGTTATAAAACTCATCTACCTCGTAATCAATGAAAAATGTTCTGTTTTCTCTTGATTTCCAATAGTTATACTCTTCAGGTGTAGGGTACTTTCTCTTATCCAAACTATCTACAATGGAAATTGGAAGTTCTTCTGTTACTGTCATAAAAAAATAAATTCCTTTTCTAAATAAGTTAGTGGGATATACCCACCCTTACAGACGTACTGTAAGATATTTTTTAATCAGCTCTGTACTTGGCAAGCAGATTAACAACCGCAGATGTTTCCTCTGCGTATCTCTTACCACGATTAGAGCCATTGTTTTTCAGACGGCACGTTTTGAAAATCTTAACGTTCTTAATGTTCTGACGAAGATAATCCGCCTCGTCCTTTGTGACGAAAATCATGTGTAAAATAACCACCTTTTCAATTTTAATTTTGTACACAATGCCTATTGAATATTGACTTTGTACGTGATATAATATATCATGGATAAGTTTGTTTATTATCTATATCCATAATAAGAAATAACACCATAGAATAAAAATACCTCGCAAACGCCCAATAATAAAGGGTTTGCGAGGTATTTGGGTATTTTCTATTAAAAAAACGCACGTCTACTTTTTACTGTTCTGTTTCCATATGCGTTTACGTTCTTTATCTTTAATTCTCTGACATTCGTCACACCTTACTTTATTTGATACTCTTGCATCAACCACAAACTCATTGCCACAATCACAACAGGTCAAGACCTTGGTTTTAATTTTTTGATAACCTTTACAATTTTTACAGTACAACTGACTATTTGATCTCTTATAAAATAACCTTCCACAATTTTCGCAACGTGCGTATTTTTTACCTCTATACAGCATATATTCTTTGCCGAGTTCTCTCATGTCGGTAATTTTTAGCACTATTAGAGAACTATCATCAATAAATTTTACTTGAAGATTTGTATTTCCGACAGCCAATGCTGGTTGTAACATTCCTGCTTTAACTAACTTATGTATCATCATTTCTTTTTCATATCTAGTTTTATTAACACTAGATAGAGAAAACAGCATCTTATGGCTAGTGCAAATCCAATTATTATTTCTTACACAAAGAATATTTCTATATTTAGCAAGGCACAATGCCGTAAAAGCTATTCTCTCAACTGGTGGGCTTTTAAGCCTTGCTATATCTTCAAGTTCCTTTTGTGTTATGCCAATGTATTCAATATTAATTGGTGGGTTATTGCGTGTTCTGTCAACTTGTCTTTCAACGCTTTTCTCCCAATCAGAAGGTCTGTAATTTATACCTGTTGATTTGATAAAATCAGTTAGTGCAGTAATTATTTTAGATTTTTTATACTTCATAACATATCGGTAATATTTAGCCAACAAAAACAATGATTGTGATGGTTTTACACCTAAATCTTTACTTTCAATTATTTTTTCTGCCTCGGCAATTTCGTTTAAATATATATCCATTTACACACCAACCTTTCTTACGGCTTTTCTATATTTTGTTCCACCATACTCAATATCTCCAGTTTCATCGGGTACATAATAAGACATCTGCCAATCATTTAATCTTAAAAGATTTTCAATAATAGTGTCACCACAAATATCCCATACAAATTTCTTAGATTTCTCTGTTTTATAGCATATATCAAGCAATATATCACACAACACAAATTCATCTGTGCAAATCTCAGAACATAGCTTACGATAATTTTCTGTCATTATCATCTTGTCATTATCAATTTGTTCTTTATCGAAACGTTGTTTCTTAGACAATACCATGTATTGAGTTATATCCCTTGTATAATTCTCATACATTTTTTTTAATTTTGGATAGTCAGAGTATTTATCATTTTGCCTGCATTGCATAACTTTATAATCAAATCTAGCTGACGATTTAACTTCCGTGTTATAATTTTCAAAAGCCAACTCAACAGCCCTACAAATACGATTCATGGTACAATCATTAACACTGACAGGCATTTTTTTGTAATACCAATCCAAATACTTTAGTTGATCTTCCGTTTTATCTTTAAGAACCTCTAATTCAGAAATCGTCATGCCAAATAAATTTATACATTGAGCATTATTATTTTCAATATAATTTTTATATTTTGACATTTCCTGCGGATATATGTAACACATAAAATATGGTTTCTTGTCAGCAATGATTGTTTTGTTAAATTCCTTTGCGACTCTTTCCTCGTCACTATCATTATCATTGTAGTTTAATGCAAATCTGTTGTACCACGCCTCAGGCATAGGCTTGGATATAATACCTTTTGCTTTATCTATTGCCAATTATGTTTAGCTTTTGTCTGTTATATTTTATTTATGAAACAACTCGCTCAGGACTCCATCCGTATTTTTTATACCTTTTCCACAAGGTATCATACTTAATACCTGTTATCGAAGCCCATTCTGACAATGAATGTGTTTCATCATTTACTGTCATATATATCGTATTTCTTCTGTTATTTGATTGCTCTTTCATCGTATTCCATCTGCAATTTTCAGGGGAATAATTTCCATTTACATTTATTCTATCTAAGGTACAAGTACCTCTCTTTGCAGTATTATCATAACCTGAAATTATTGCCCACTCTTTAAAATTAGCAAAGTCATCCCATTCATCACATATTTTAATTCCTCTGCCACCATAATTATGATAAGCCCGACAGTTCTTGTTATTACATCTTTGTCTCATACTGTCCCATATAGCGTAAAGTCTTGTGCCATAGCCATTATGCTTACTATGTTTTTTTGAGGCTAATTCTTTTTGCAAGCAGCCACAGGATTTTGTTATGCCTCCTGTTAAAGATGTTCCTCTAACAGTGACATAATTGCCACACTCACACTTACAATTCCACATTTTCTTTTTACTTGCTTGAAATTGTGCAGAAGATAAAACAGTTAATCTCCCGAATTTCATCCCTGTTAAATCCAACAATAAACACCTCCTTATTCTTTGTTTTTTCTTTATATATAACAGACAATATTGACGCTACTCAACGCTGGTGTGTAACACACCCTCTATCTTTCAATAGAGTTCGGACTATATCTTCTTCCGCTTGGGAGTTCACCACTGGCTTTACCAATCACTTGTAAAGCACTTAGTCTCTGAACCTTCTCCTATTCGGAGCTTGGCTGCTGATTATCCATTTTAAAACATTTAGGATTTAACCTTGTGTCATTCTAACATTTTTTTCTACTTTCGTCACTTTCACGTTTAGGTATTTCAACCTTGCGTTGTAGTATATTAGACTTTAGGATTTTCCAGCAATTCAATGAATTATTTTTCAAGCACGTTACCGTACAAGCGAACTTTTAGATAAAAATTCTGTTGGAGAAGCTGACCGCACATAATACGATAATCTAGTATTTTATATTCCCTACTTTCTTTTGGATATTTTGCTTGAACATCATACATTGCAGTTATTCTATTTGTGATTTTACCAATTTCTTCACCAAAGCTGTTATAATTAGCCTGCATTAAATTGGACTCACAAATAATTTCTTTATTTGCCTTTTTTTGGGCACACATAATTGTCTTAGTTGGTCTTGTGTTTTTGAGCAATATCGGATTATCTGTTGTAATTAAAGCATCAGAATCCTTATCAAAGCCGTTCAACGCTGCTGCCATACTGTCATGACAGTTGACAATATTAACAGTTGTCATGTATTTATACCATTCAGACATCATTTTATTAACTGTAACATTCATGACCCTAATATTATTATGACAGCTCATTGGCGCTCTGAAACAAACAACCCTATCAGACCCATAATCAGACCAATATTTTGAATACATTTCTCCAGCTTTAAGTAATCCATAATCATCATTCTCAACTTTTACTCCAAATATTTTTTGACACAAGGCAAATGGATCGCCTGAAATAACAGCATAATTGCCATGCACTTTAAGTACACCGATTTTAGCCTGTGTAATTTTTTTCTTAATCATATAATTAATACGATTTATAACAAATGGGTCATTTGCCATACTTGGCTCTATCATAACCGACTTAGTAACATTATCAATCTCATTTAAGCTAAAATCTTCATCTGAGGTAGCCCCATTTAAAAACAATATAGTCTTGTCAATATCTCCGTGAATTACATCTTTTATTTCATTAACCGTAGGGGCTATCAATTCTTGAATTTCCCCATCTGTTAATTCATAGCTTTGCAGAAATTGATAATTCATATTGCGTTCATTTTCAAGTTTTTCGGGACACACTTTTGTTACTCTAAAGCCATATCCGTTTTTCTTACAATTTTCCAAATATGAATCAATACTGTCATAACTATCCCACAATTTTAACATCGAAGTTGTAAGTATTAAGTCTACATTCTTTATATTATGTTTATTTCCCCATACATCAATAACAATACAATCACCATTTTCATTGAATGTACCATATTCATAGGCAAATTTATGAAAGTCAAACGTGAACACCATACCCTTACAAAAGCTATTTCTTATGCAATACCCACTAGGTATATAGTCCTCAAGAACATCTTTTGCCCATATCTCCGACAATGTAGGTGTTATTAAACCATAACCGTCACTGTCATTTACTTCTATAATTTCAGGATTATCAGGCTCAGTTAATACAGGCTCTCCGTCAAACTCATCTGTTATTTTTATAACCTTTTCTTTGCAAGTTACAATCAAATCATCTACCACAAGAATATCTTTTGGATGTGTCACAGGCACAGAAGCTGAACAAGTTAATGCTTTATAAGCTTCAAACTTAGCAGGCACAAGTTCCTTGTTTAAGTTTCTTCCATTATTCATGCGTCTTGTTAATTCCTCACATAATTTTATATGCTGTGAGTTCTTTGCGGCAGCATAAATAACTGTGTTCTTTTTTATACCATTTGTTGTGCCTATAAGTCTATTATAGTACGTTCCGTTTATTCTAAATCCGTAACTCAGCTTAAAAATATCTTCCTTATTATTCATTATAATCGCAACATAGTCAAGTTTACATTGAATGTTATCTAAGTCCTGATAACATTTCTTAATTTGTACACTCGTATTTCTCGACTTTGGCTGCTTTTTCAAAAGCTTTATTTCTCTCTTAATTTCCTTTATCCTATCTGCGGTAAATTTTCTATCTAATGAATTTATCTCATCAATCATTTGTAAAATTTGTCCGTCAGCAAGAGAAATAATTTCCCTATTATCTCTAGCTTCTTGTATAGAGATCTTTAAATTTTTATCAGGTGCTTTTAAAATTCTTGAACTGTGCAACTTAAAAATAAACTGCTGATACATTTGTTGTTTAGCCATTTGTTATTCCTCCCATATATTTATTAATTACTGCCTTTTGTAATTGCTTTGAAAAATATTCTTTAATCACAGAAACCAACTGCTGATTGTCCGAATATTTAAGTGTTTCAATTTTTACAAATTTAGTTGCTTTTTGCCAATAGCTCTTTCCGCAATTAGTGGAATTATTTTTTATCCTACGATTATACATCTCGGTTACACACACATCAATCAAATTTTCTTTGATGAAAATTGTGAAAGGAGCAGTAATATCGCTTGCAAACTTCATCATAATCAAATATGGGGAAGATGATTTGCCTTCAAGTATGTCGATTTTACAATGATGACATACTTGCGCATACCATTCTGGAATAACTTTACAAACCTCTACCAAACTATGAATATGTCGTCTCTGCTCTTGCTTTTTTAATTCCGCATTGTGTTTTTTCATTGATAAATCAACATATTTTTCCATAATTTGATTTACAAAAGTAAATTTTCCGTCAAACATTACATTCTCTAAAGGTATTTCGTTAAAATTCCAAAGCGGTAAATTATTATAAGGTAACAAGTTTTTATTCAAAAGATCTTTAACTTTAGACAAAGTGTTTTTCTGATAGTCAAACATTGCATATGCAATATTCTCAATATGCGTCCTGCCAGTTGAATATTTTTCCTTACCGCCAATCCAAATGTCATTAATTTTAGCAGCTTGATACAACTCATGGCGTTCTATTTGCTCACTTGCTATTGGCGTACACTGAAATTCTATAACGTACTGCTGTCCGCCAAACTCAAACATGATGTCAGGTCTTTGTTTTGTTTCTTCTATATAACCCTCCATAACAGCCTTGACAACACCATTTTGTTTCTTAATCCAATTAAATAATGCTATTTTACCTTGAATATGTTCTTCTGTTTCGGGTTCAGAGTAAATTATCTCACATTTAGTTTTGTCTTTGTGTCTAAAATAAGGGCTTACCAATTTGCCATGACAATATTCGTACTTTCCATAACAAACAGGACATTGCAAAATTCCTTTGTCCGCCCATTTTTTCAAAGTATCTCTATCATACTTATTGTCATAACAATTTATAGGTTGATTATTAATTTGTGCTGTAAGCATTTATATCTCCTATCTTTATATCTATCATAATCTACGTTCTACCGTCAGGAACATACATTAATTGTGTTAAATTTTAAAGAGTAATACTTCACAAGTAAAATTATACTCAAAACAATATAGCTGTAAAATTAACATAATTAATGTACAATTTTAACTAATCTTTGTTTCTCGCAGCTAAAAGCTTTTGTTTATGTTCTTCTGAGATAACTCTTTTAGTTGGGTGAGCGTTTCTAATACTAATGGCTTTGGCAGGAGCAATAAATGTAGCTCCGATAAACGTACCATCGGTGTGTCTTGTTTCATCAATCTGTTTCCAACCTTGCTTTTTGCATTTGTTGGCATACTTCTCAATACAAGTATACAAATTAGCGACCCACTCGCCATTCTCGCATGAAATGTTAATTGTAACCTCACGTTCCTCTGCGGTTACTTTACTTGTTACCGTATATGTTCTCATAAATTTAACTCCTTCTCAATTCCTTTATAATTTCGTTGCTAGCTAACACAAATTTAGTAAACTGTTTTCTATCAGATAATATTACATCTTTCTTAGTCTTAGCCTTCTTCCTAGTCATTTGATTATGCCAACCTCTTGCACTATTTATTTTCTTGTAAATTATAGACAGTGTGTGTGCGTAGTGTGCCGATCTATCTTTCATAATCTCTGCCAATGTGTGAACAATAAAATCAAAGCTGTCCTCTGAAGTAAACTGTGTAGCATTATAAATACAACCATCGTCAGATGTAAACCTATCCCCATTACCTACACAAATCATAAGCTGATTACAAGCCTGAGTAAACCAAGCCTGATATACATGATTATCCGCAATAGCATTTATAATACTAGGTTGTGTTGTAGTGCAATCACAGTTATACTTGTCTGTAAATTCACTAAGAGCCGTAGCAGTACAGAAACCAAACATTGAAGTCATCTGAGTATAAACTCTATGCAACATATCTACAAACTCAATAACCTCACCTGTAGATTGCAAAGCATTATCCTGCAACTTCGCTATAAGCGGAGTACCAATTTGTTTCTTCCATATGTTCAAAGCTTTTTCATTTGGTATTTTCTTAGCCGATAATGCAAGTAACATATTCTGAAGCTGAGTAACCGTAGCTTGTAATAGTTTTAATTCATTGTCTTTTTCCGAGCCTTCCATGATATAGCTGCCTGTCCTATGTATGGTTGGAAGTACCTCATCAAATATCCAACTCTCAAAGCATTCTGCGGAAGGGAGTTTACTATGTGCTATAAGACGATAAACATCACCCTCTGAGATGAATTTTGTTTTCTGCACACCTCCAGCCGAAGGGGTCGGTAAAACGCAGACCCCTTACAATGAGATGTTATTGCGTCCGCTGGTCTTGCATACCCCAACGCCTTTGCCACATCAGAGCCGCAAAAGTAAATCTTGTTATCAATATCTGCCGTTCTCACCTTGCCGAAATCTTTGCTCTCGAATACTATTACCATAGTTTTGTTGTTTTCTGTCATTTTAATCTACCTTTCCGTTTTAGTTGCTGTCATATAATTTATCGTGTATCATTTTTTTCTGCCAAAGCTCTAGTTCCTGAACACTTTTAAATCTAGGAATATTATCCTTGTTTATATGTATGTGAAAATCTCTTAACACTCTAAGACACAATCTAACTTGCTGTTCTGTAGGCGGTTGTTTACGAATTGTCTCGTTATTGTTTATTCTTTTAGCTTCTGCGAGTACGCCATTGGCATACTCACTCTCTGTAAGTTTTGTTAGTCTAGGCATTGTTAATTACCTCCATTCCTGATTTTATTTGTATGTATCGGTCAACGATTTCCTCGAAAATATCTCTAAGAGCTGTATCGCTATCAATAACATCTATCATTGCTACGTTTTTATAGTCTGTTTGTGATAACAAATAATTTTCTTTGTAGGAGTCAAGGTCAATATCATAGTCTGACCTCATCATGCTGTAAATATCGCCATAAATAGATTCTCTATCATCATCATTTGTATAACCTAAGATCTTTGCAAGCGAAACAATTTTCTGAGACATCTTGTTTTTCCAAGAAGAATAATGCACAGGTGGAACAATAAGCATTATTTTCTGCCACATACGAGAAAGTTTGTCTTGCATTGTGGTGTTCTGTGCAGAAATGATTTGCAACTGACGTGTAAGCTGCTCATTAACTTTATTAAGCTGACCTACTTCATTGACAGCATTAACAATCATAGAATATTCTTCTCTTGATAATGTTACGGTATTTAAACTATTGGAGATAAGCCTATCCATAATCTCCCAACACCAATCCATGAACTTATCTGCTAATGGTTGCCTAGACCAACGGCAAATCTCCATAATGCCTTTGCGGTTATAAAACATTCTGTCCTGAATTGCACCATTAGAGTCGATAGCCCCAGAACGCACCCCTCGACTAAAGTCACTTTTAATTAAACAACTATAATTATCAAGTCTATCTCTATGTTTCATGTGAATCTTTTTAATTGCTTCACTTGGATTTTTATAGCCCAATGCTCTACCAATCTGTTCTCTTGTGACAAGATACTCATTGTTGGCGTTACCCCAAAAGTCACAAGTTGCGATTTCATTAAATATGTCTGTTTCTACAAGTTTCAAATTGTTCATTTTGTTGTCTCCTTTATTTTATCTTACATATAATCTTCTTTGTATGTATCGTCAGTTTCAGCCAGCATAGTCCAATACTCACTGCGAAACCTTAAATATTCTTCATTGTCGTCTAAAGGCTTGTCCTGAGCCTCGTATATATAATCTTCAGGGAATAGTTGTTGTAAAGAAGTTGTTTTGCGATTTCTACTCATTGTTTTCACCGTCCTCTGTGTTAAAGTAAGACTCATTAAAATCAGTCTTAGAATTAGTTTTTGAAAAAATTGTCTTATATTTCTTAGTTGCAATAATATCGTTTTTATCAGCTAAACTGTTACTGATTAAATACTCATTAATAATATCTTCTATCATATTGCGATATTGCGGAACACACTGATATGGGTCAAGAGGATAACATTTATCCAAACAATTTTCATACAAATAGTCTTGTTCTATTTGGTATGTATCAAGTCCGTATCTGTTAGCAAGCTCTTTAAGAATTTCTCTATACAATGCACCCCTAGTAATACCAAGACTATCTTCTATTAATCTATATTTAGGGTGCATACGACCAAACCATGGACTATATGTTTTCTTGGGTAATTTGTTTTTCTCTAATTCTTCTTTGAGATTTATTACCTCTGCTTTTAATTCTTCAAAAGCCTGTATATTATATGTACCAGTTTTACGAAGTGAAGGAAGAACCTCAGAAGTTACCCAGTGTTTGAAATTCTTTGCGGTTGACAATTTACTTCCAAATACAAGAGAATATAGACCGCTTTCATTTATAATTGTCATTCCATAGTGGCTAATATTTTTAAGGTCACCATTTTGGTACGCTTTAAGTTCATCATAGTTTAAGAACCTTTTATCTTCAATATCTACATGATCTTTTATAGCGTTAGCTAAAGCCTTACTTTTAACTTTTCCATTTCCATAACCCAATATCATTGCCACATCTTTGCCCACAAACCAAACTTCTCCGTCCATCTCAACCGTTCTAAGTTCTCCAAAGTCCTCGTTTTCAAATACTATAATCTTATTATCTACCATGTTTATCAATCCTTTCTAATTTTCTTGTTCTTATGTACCATTGGCAGAAATTCATCTACCTTATAGGCATACTTTAGTCTATCGACAGCTTCTTGAATATGTTGTTGTGCGTTCAGGTCTGAGCCAAGTACATAAACGTTAGGAGCATTGTAGACCTTACCATTTTTTTTATAAGACCCTGTAATATGCTTGACTATTAGTCCATTGTTACATAATGCCTTTAAATAGTTGTCTAGCTGCCTAGCCGATATATGAAGCTCTTCTGCCATTGCCGTTTCTTTTTTGTAGCAGCCACAAACACTTTCTGTTATAATTTCTGTGTTCTGAAAGTTCCATGACTTTATGTATAGGTAAACACGAAGAAGTATTGACTTAGACAGCCTATTTGAAATAGACATTAGTTTGTCCCATTCTGTGTCATACAATATCACAAAGTTGTCTGGAGGATCAAACACTGCTTTGTTGACCTTAAATCTCAAATGAGCATTTGCATTGACATTATTTGATGATTTATAGTCACATTGGTTATCCCAAGTCAAATCTGATCTGGCAATAAAAATATTAAAAAGTGCTTTTATCCTATGAGTATTTTCTCTGTTACCTTTACTATAAATGGAACAATGACACAATTCCAAAATTTCATTTATAGATGTACCTACCGTCCTTGTTCTAGTTTTATATAGGTAACTAAGACAGCGATACAATAAAATTTCAAAGTTGTCTGCTGAGTCAGCGTATATATATTTCTTGGGCATTTTTACAAAATAATTGTCAGTTATGATTTGTCACCACCTTTTATTGTTAGTCCGCCATTTTTGCAATCTGTATACCAAAAGTGCAGGTCAAAATGCAAAAAAGTGTGCAATCTGTATACTAAAAGTGTAGGTCAAAGTGTAGAGTAGAATAATATTAGATATCTTTAGTAATAAGAGAATCCTTCCTACCCGCTAAAGCGTGTAGGTTTTTTCTTTTGAATACTAATTGTTTACAGGTATAAATTTCTTGTTGACAACTAATAATCAATATGATATATTAGTATTGTAATTTTGCTATACTACTTTTGAGATTCTACGGCTATTATACTACTACTTTTGAGATATGTCAATAGTGAGTTGAACATAAATATGTAACTTTTGTGTTAATTTGTTATTTGCATTAGGATAATTAAGTCAATTACATTTTTAGAGTTTATAAGCCAAGACAAGTGAAAGAAGATTTAAAAATCAGAAAATAAGAGAGGTTCAGGGAAAGTGAAATTAAATAATGTAGGATGGAACATTAAATGACTTACATGAAATTAATTAGCATAAAATGAAGATCGTATTGAAGATCATTGTGATTACATCTATTAAGGTGATTACATCTATTGAGCAATAAAGCGATAATAACCAATAATGACAATTAGCTGACATTATGTTATTGAAGAAGCTTTGTATTTATTATTGTGCTGCGCACAGCTAGTCAGTTATATTCTCGCTATGCTCGCATATAACTTCCCTGCTTGATTATCGTTCCCTACGGTCACGCTAATCTTCACAGATATTTTTCAGTTAAACATTAATGTTTGTATGGATTGTCTGGCAACTGTTTAAATATTTTGTTTTCATCTGAACATTTTGTTTCTGAGTATTCGGTAAAATTACGATAGCTTATTCGCTGTTTTTGCTTGTAAATCAAGGTATAAAAACGTTTTTTCCGTTTTTACGATAGACTATTTGATGAGTTTTATAAATGATATTTTGATGGTTTTTTATTGTTTTGAAATGTTTCGGTGATAGTGTATTGTTTTGAAGTGCAGTTTAATGAGTTTACAGTGAATTAAATTTGAATTTTAAACGAGTGATTGTTTAAGTGTAAAACTTGATTTATAGCCATTTTAGGATAAAAAAATAAGACCTATTATGGTCTTTAATAGAGTGTATTTTGGGGAGTGATAGGTTGGTTTTTTATGGTACGGAAATAGTGTTTACAAGTTAGTTTTGGTGTGTTTTGGTGTATTTGGGTATATTTTAAGGTTTGAAAAAGTTTAAAAAATGGCATAGATACGAGGTTTACTCGAACGCATTATCGAATGAAAATTTGAGGTTTTGGTGGGGTAGTGGGAGAGTGTGCAGGAATTTTAAAAAATGCTATTTTGATTTTGGATTTGGCTTTAGAGTGTGTGGATAGAGTGGAACTACTAAGGGGATAATCTTGTTTCCATATGTTCCCATAAATGTAAAGATACCCCCTACAAGTCTTTTTAATTAATTACTTTAACATATCCATAAAACCGCTTATTTGCGTGGTTTATATGCCTTTTTGCCAAAATCACATATATAAATAATTGTATCATAATTCATAGAATATTAATATAATTCCTGCTAGCTCTGCTCAGGCTCAACTGACTTTATAATACTTGACTTTTATCAATTATTGACTAAATTAATGATTGATTTTTTATGTATTTGTTTATTGTTAATATTTGATTTTTATCAAGTATATTTTTCGGTTGGTGCTATTCGATATACCAAACGCTCTGAATCATTATCTTTAAAATTTGAACATTTTATATTAATATTTTAACCTATCAATTCCCTATTTTACCCCTTATTCACCCCTAAAGTGGTAAACACTCGCCAAAATAAACCTAAAATTTAATGCTCATTCCCTATTTCAAACTAGCAATTTACACAAAATTAGCCTTTAAAGTTATGCGAATTGACTAATTGTCATTAACTAGCATTAGTAAAGAACCTTGTACAGATCCTTATAAGTCCAAAAAATTGTACACTTATTTCACGCCATTCAACGTTTACAACAGTACAAATATTTGTACACATATACATATATACATACATATACAAATCAAGATCCCTTGCAAGATCTCCGCTTGCAAACTCACAATACATAGCACAAATAAATCATTACCCACAATATACAGTATACACTCACACATAATACACCATAATACCACTATATATTGTATGTTCTAAAATCCATTCTAACGGCTGTCAGGTATAACTATACCACCCACGCACACAACAGTATATAACGCTTGTTAGTAGCCTTATAACTCAAAATATAAGCATACTATATATTGTGTATAGCAAATAATAAATACTGTATTAACCGCTATATATTGCGATTTAGTTAGTCGTCAAAATTAATATCATGATCTATACAGTATTTGCAAGCACTTACAAAAAATTGCTTTTTTCTCATATTATATTTTTTTAGTACATTTTCAAGCAATTGCATTTCTTCCGGGTTTAAATCCATATTTAATTGTTTAATTTGTTTACTATTTTTATATTTTTTGGTACGTTCTGTTTGTGTTGATTTTTTGTGCAAATTATCCATAAATACACCTCTATTTATTATATTATTTGTAGCAATGTACAAATATTTTATTGTTGTAATAATTCAACTTAACCACTATATATTGTGCTTTTTGCTGCAACATTCTTTATTGTATACAATATGTTGTGTATGCAAATTGCATAATTGTAGCCTAGGTTATTTGTACATTTTACCTATTGTAGCCTAGGTTATTATATGTTATACTATAGATACAGTAAAGGAAAAGAACAAAACAAGAACCAAAAGCAAAAACCCTTTACCAGATACAAATAAGTTTACTGCTGACACTAAAAAGCGGAAAATCTAAAATAAAATGGAGTTGATCCCCGCACAATAAAAATCTAGTTGACCTTTGCAAGGTCATGCGACAGCTAGTAATTGAAATTGATTTATAATCAATAACAAATTTTTGCAACTTGAAAATTTAATATTTCCTATCCGAACCGGCTAAAACCGAATTGAACAACGTCAAATGTACGATAGAAAAATCTTAAAAACGATAGGCTCAAAATGTTTTTAATCCAGTTTCCGAATTTCTGGGATATAAAAAAGGGCATCTGCTAACAGTTTACCTAAACTTTTAGCGGTTATACATATAACCGCTAATACGATTGAATTTAGTGCAATGATCTGAATTTAATCAACCATATTTTTTAGGATAACACAAAAAAAATAAAAAGTCAAGTGTAGAACAGTAAAACAAAAGAAATGAGACAACAGACAAAACAAAAAAAACAAAAAAACAAACGTAAACCAAAAAAATGGAGGTAAATTTTTATGTATTCAAAAAAAATTACAAACACGGATGCAAAAAAACATAATCAGCGGTCAAGATATTATCCTTGTAGATGATAGCAGCATTGAAGCCTATACCGACAGCACTAACTATTATAACGCTGGTGTTTACGGCTGGAACTATTCAATAGGCTATAGCACACGCCTTGACAAATACGTTATTTGCGGCTATAGAATCCCGCAAAGCGTTTTAAACGCTACCAAAAGTGTTATAAAAATGGCGCAAAAAGAAGCGTATTTGCACGTTTAAAGTGAACCAAAACGATACATATTTGAGGAGGAATTAACCATGGAGAACATAACAAACACTATTGGCATCAGTGTAAAGGACATTAAGAAGGTTTTTACGCCAAAGCAAATTGCAATTATCAAGGATAATTTAAGGGCTTATTTCGTCAATATGGGCTATATCCACATTGAAAAGGCTGACTACGGTAAAGGCTGGTATATTTTCAAGTCTGCTGAGGACGCTAAAAACGGCTCTTATGTGCAGTTTTGCGAAAACATAGACTATTTAAACGGCTGGTTATACGGAGTTGTGCAAGCGGTTAACGGCATTATAAAGGCTAATGGAAATAAAGATAATAATATGATTCAGTATAAACCTATTTTCATGGAGTTCTAGCACACGAGAGGAGGATATTTTTTATGGAGAACATGACAAATACAAAAGCCCTTGCAATTAATGATATAGAGTTATTGACATTTGATGAGGCTGCTGAAATAGCTCTTGACTATATCAACATAAAGGATCATGATATACTTTTTGTTGATTTTGGCGGCTACTTTGGATACTCTGCACTTGTTTTCAAGAACGAAAAACATATTTACTACGCTAACGAATATGAGCTACACCATAAATATTTAGTTGAGGAGCAAGGAAAATCAGCTTTAAAGGATTGCTATTGCAAGGAGTTAAACAACAAGCTCTTTACTGAAGTCGAGTTGATGAGCGTTGTAAAGTCATATGACGACTACACCGCAAAATCGTACTACTTGCGAAATTATTGGATCATGCAATTTGATTGTTTATCTTGCTTTGGAATTGGTGAACAGTGGAAAAAGGAATTTGAGGAAAAGAACAAAATATATAAATACTTTTGCCCAGCTTGCTTCTGCTATGTAAAGAACAATGAAATTGTGAAGCGTGCAAATAAAATCTTTGAGCATTTACAAGCTGAATTTGATAAGATCAAGTCAAGTGATGAAGTATTTAGAGAAATGATAAGCTATGAGTTGGCGAATCATGAAGCTTGTATCACTTGTGATTATGAGCCTGCTTTAGCGGCTTTAAATATGAGTATCAAGGACTTGACGGAAAATCAAATAAAAATCATGCAAGAGGAATTACACAAGCAGATAGAATATTATAACGCTTAAAAGCTATACAATCTTATGATCTGAGGGCGGTTACACAAGCCGCCCTATATACTCAAAATGACCGCATGAAGTCGTTGAGAGTACCATATAATATGTTTATATATTTTTAGGAGGTTATTTCCATGGAAAAAATCGTATCAATTTCAGCTTTACTTGAAAAGGATGCAAAACTTGTTGAAAAGCTTGAAAAGGTTATGGTAAATGATACTGGATATGAGGAGGTAAAAGACAGGATAAAAGCCGAGATCACGTATATAGTAGATTTTGATATAAAATTTCGCAAGCGTGACATTGAAATGTATGGCGAGTTTTATAATAATGATTTAAAAAACATTGAGGAGTGTCAGCAAGATGTTAAAAACCATGATGGCGATGATTTTTATTTGAGTATGCTAAAAAGAGCAAAAAACAATGCTATAACAAACAAGCGCAAAAAGGTGGAAGCTCAAAAAGAGCTTGCGTGTTATGAAGATACTGTGAAATCTTTACAACGTCAATTAGACTTGACAAGAGAAGAATTAATTGACGAACTCAAAAAGCAACTTGTGGAGGTACGTGAGAAAATTTCCAAACAACTTAATTTAAAGGTGTGAATATTTCACACCTTTTATATACTCTTGAGAATTGCGATGATATTTGAGAGAGTACCACACACGCTTGAAAAGCGAATAAAACATTTATTTTAAACGGAGGTTAAATTTTATGGAAATCAAACGAACAAATAGCTATTACGGTTTTATTAACAATTATAAGCCTATGTACGCAACACGGAAGCAGGAGCAACTTGATAAGCGTTTCAAATTTAAGGATGAAATTTGTCGTTTTGCAGATCTCGTAATTGTAGCACTGCTTGAAGGTGGCTATCATACGGAAACAAAAACAATCACGCACGGAGTAATTAATACACGCTGGGGAAAAGACTGGGGCGAACTGAGTAAACCACGCACAGAATTTCGTTTTAAATCTGATGATGGAACATTTTACAAGCTGAACAAGACACAGTATGATTACTGCACTTATATTTTGGAAAATTTTAAAAGCATGACTGAGGTAGAAAAATATCTATCTGATGAGAATACTAGGATAATTGCAGAAAAGGAACGTGTCAAGCGTGAGGCGGAGGAGAAGCAGAAAAGAGAAGATGAGTATATAAGAGAGCAAAGGAAATTTCAACAGTGGTTAAATGAAGAATGTTTGAAATATTCAAACACAACATTTGCTAAAGAATGTAGTAAGATTTTTGAAAAGCAATATCCTAACTCATCTATGGCGGTTAGTTTGCTTAATACTGCTGTTGCGGTTCTTGCTAAAAATATTTTGAACGAAAGATGCAGGGTTGAACTTATTCAAAGACTACATAACGATAACAAGGCAAGCATTAAAGTATTTGAACTTTACACCGGAATTAAGTTGCCAAAGAATTACAAGGATCGTATAACAGTATTACAGAGAATCACACCAGATGACTATATTAATATTGATAGTACCATTTGAAGGAGTTAAACCATGAAAAATAAAACATATTTAACAAGAGAAAAAATAGATAATAAAAAGAACACTAAAAAAGCGTGAAGTTTATCGCTATGTAGCTGCTCAAGAAGCGGTCTTGAATGACCTATGCTATGAGCTGGAAATTGATGACCTTATAGACGATGGTCTTGATGATGAGGATTAATTAGTAGAGGGGACAACTCCCCTCTTATATGCTCGAAGCAAGGGAAATACTTGTAAAGAGTACCATTCATTTATATGTATAGCAATGGAAAAGTATATTAACGGAGGTTTTATTATGTTAAACAAAAAAATTACTAAGGTTTTGGGAAACAATGAGGTTAATTTATCGGAGAAATATGAAGCTGGCAATAATGAATTTTGTCACGATGTAGAATTTTATTCCGATGCTGGAGAAGATGTTGTTGAAACTGTTTTTTATGACGGCACATCTAAAGACTTCGTAAGAGCATTTAAAGAAATGGCTGATGATTTTGACGCTGATGAACACGCTGAAATGTGGATTGATTTAAGAGGAAAAAGAGGAGTGCCTGACAGCATAAGAGTATTAATCAATGATGCCGATAGTATAAAGGAATTTTTATTGAAAGTCGCTGATGAACTCGAACATATAGATGACGATGAGGAGGAATAAGACAATGGACAAATACGGAAATACACGCAAGGTAACATTTACTATTGATGACTCGCAATACCTGCGGAACGAATTGAAGAGAAATAATCTCACTGACAAGGAAATTGATGAGATTTTTGCTATGGGTACATTATCTGAATTTAAAGGTACATTTACTCTTTATGGACGTGGTATAACTGAAGATAGATATGAATTATTTAATGTAAACGGAGAAAAGATGAATGTGAATGACCTTAATCCATATCAAAAGGGCTGTATAATCAGTGAGTGTGATGCCTATTTTGAGGGCAGGAATGATAAGCCTTATGGAGTTGTTGACATTAAAGAGGAGGTTATTTAACTATGACAGTAAAAGAGTTTTGTGAAAAAGTATCATCTAATATAGATAATATGGATGTTGAGTTATATAATATAGATAATATGGATGTTGAGTTATATGAAGTTAATGAAGATACAACTTTGTGTACAACAATTGGCGAAATGTCAAGTGATGACGGACTGCACGAGGAATGGAAAAATGCAGAGATTGAAGGGTGGTTTACTGATGATGAGGGGTATCTTATTTTAAGTGTAATTAAATGATAGAGGAGGTTTAATGTTATGGGTCATCCAATTATTTTTAAAACAAAATTTGTTAATCTTTCAGACGGTAGAATCATGCATCTGAGTTTGCAAGGCTGTAACAATGATACTGGGGGCGTAACAATGACGATTGGCAGGCGAACATTTATACTAAAACAGAGTTTATGGTGTGGGCTGAACATTTCAAACGTGACAGCGAACCTTATAAAAAGTCTGGAGCATTTGAGCTAAAAATAGGTAGTCGTATTTGTAGCTTATATGACTATGGAACACATCTTTTGAGAATGTATAAGAAAGCTGTATCATTTGAGGATTTTAAACGGAATAATTATGTTACATTCAATAGGCTTGACGGAATAACAGTTTACGAAGGTATAACAGAAAAGCAAATGACTATGCAAGAATTTAATGATTATACTAGCAAACATTTGCGTTCAGGTGGTATGCGTTATAGGTTAAATTATACTCGACTTGATACGGAAATGAAGTTATAGCTGCATTAGACAATGGCAGTCGTTTAAGAATTTACATTGGTAAATAATGAGGAGGTTATTTAACTATGACAGTACAAGAATTTATGGAGATGTTCGTTGATCCTGATGCGCAACACATTCAGATATGGTCGGACGCTGGGGAGAAAATTGTTTATGACGGAGATTACGGAGATGTTCCGGAGCATATGAATTATGCGGAAGTATCGAGCATTGATAACGTTTATGCTGATAATAAGGGCGTTATCTGTTTGAATGTTTGGGAGGTGTAATGTTATGATAAAATGTTTAATGAGCGTACAAAAAGTACCAAATGACGGAAAACATTTGTCACAAATAAACAGAGTAGTTACTTTCTTAACGTGTAAGGGCTGGAGAACGCCAAATGAAATATGGGCAGGCTTTTCGGACAATGGAATTGAAATGACAGATATGACAAAGAGAGGAGTTATTAAGAAAATAGAACGTGATAACAAGTTATTTGGAGCAGAATAAAACCATACTTTTAAGGAGGAATTTAAAATGACAGAAAAGCAGAATAACATGGTAGTACAGCACCCTGATAAGCGTCTTATGGAGCGTATTAGATCGTTGGAACGGAACGAGCGTATTAGATTACATATCGCACAAATGAAGTGTAACGGCTATACTGATAATGAGTGCAAAACGTGGTTAATAAAAATAGCCATACTGTCCGATTTTATGGACGTTTTCGACAAAATTCTAGTTGACTAATGAGGAATTTTGTGGTATAATTAATTAAACAAAGGAGAAATTTGTATGAAATATGGAATTTTCGAGTCAAGAGTAGAGTTAAGGAAGCTCCCTGAGAGATTGTTTGATATAGTTTCTTTGTGTGAAAACATAGGAAACCCTATTAAGATCTATGATAGCGAGGTGGAAGCTTTAGCAGAATTGAAGAAATATCATTCAGATATTATAAACATAACTAATTTTACAGTGTTTTCAACAAGGCGTTTTTTTAGATGTGAAGTCTATTTCGTTGCTGAATGTGAAAAGATAAACGAGGACGAGGGCGAGACTATCGAAAACCTAATTAACGGAGACGGCATTGAAACCGCACCGCTGGAGCGTGAGATTAGCTTATCTCTTGCTGAGTTCAAAGTTGACGGAAAACTATCAAAGGCAGTAAGCTTGAGGGCAGTTATGAACCAATCTATATAGCTACAACACCCGATGACTTACAGTGTTATTTTAAAGAAGCATATCCCGATGAGGATATTGTATACAATATCAGAAATAATGAAGAAACTTATGACGAGTATGAGTTGGACGAGGAGGAATAATCAATGTTACTTGCTACAATAATTTTGCTTATTATCTATTTGTGGGTAAACCACAGCGAAAATAAGCGGAGAGAAATTAACAGAAAATACAATCCAATTGGAGCTTTTGACAAAGCTCAAAAGATTTATGATGACGCCTTTTATAAGGCTATTGATGAGGGTAGAAGTCTTACGCTTGAGGAACGAAAAGAACTGGATAAGCAATGGCATAAAACCTATAGCCAAGAGTTGGCTTATCGAGAGAAAATGTGGGCTAAGATACCTGACAATAAGAAGTAATATAATATAATAGGAGATAAAACATGAAAGTTGCAGTTGAAAACGAGACAATCAAGGTAAACAGTCCGTATAACAAGAGCTTTGTCGCAGGGGCAAAGCAGATACAGGGCAAGTGGAACGCCCCTTGCTGGGTCTTCCCAGAGGAGAACAAGGAAGCTGTCAAGGCGTTACTCATCGAATGCTATGGTGAATGCGGAGAACTTGGTGCGGTTAGCACTGTCACAGTAGATCTTGACCTCGACACTTATACTGAGGGTTACGAGGACGGAGAAATCAGAGTTGGCTCAATCGTTGTTCTGAAAAGACTTTATCGTGACAGAGAGGTTATTTTCTCCGACAATGCAATGCTTATAAACGGTGGCTCTGCCAAAAGTCCTAGAATAGCAGCTGATAAGAACACAATCGTTCGTGTAAAAGGTGTTCCTGAAACGATTTATAGCAAAATCAAAGACCACGAGGGCGTTAAACTCGTATCTGATATAGACGTGGAAAGCTTAAAAGTGGAGCGTGAAAAGCTTCTTAAAAGACTTGCAGAAATAGACAGTTTACTTGCAATATGAAAGCGATTGTGTGTATAAAACTAATATAATAAATATAAATACTCCTATTAATCACATTGATTGATAGGAGTATTTCTTTATGCAGGAATAAATATAGGAGGAATAAATATGAAAAATGAAAATACGAATACATTACTTTTTGTGAAAATGCTAGACAACGATCGTAAAGAAGAGCTACGGAAGATAGAGGAAGAACAAGATTATAATATGCGGAAGGCATATTTAAAAGCAAAACGCCGTCAAAGGCTCAGAGAAGAACGCCAGAGAAAAGTTAGAATGATAGTGAAGAACGTTGTCTATGGTGGTTTTGGCTTGCTCTTTACAAGCGTTATGTTGATAGCAGGAATAATATTTACATTGTGTATATGATGGGAGTGAATGAAAATGAATATTAGTACGGCTCAAACTTGCAAAATTTTCGATTTATCGGATAGACTTCCGACAGGAATACAGATAACAAAACAGCCAAAGCGAAAAAAAGGTCATAGAAATGCTATTACAAAACATACGGCAAGCAGGCAGAAGTCTGCAAGCTGGTTCAGACCTGATGATCTAAATGTGATTTTGGAAGATTTGTTTCAGAGTAAAAAATATTTTAAGGCAAATATTATAATTTTTGCTTGCAACTCAGGCTATCGTTACGGAGATATAATGACCTTGAGGGTCAAGGATTTAACCGATAACAACGGCAAAATTGTAGATTACTTGACATTACAAGAGGACAAGACGGACAAATGGAGAACGGCATGGCTTTGTGATACTGTGAAGAAAATGCTGAGTTTTATAATCAAGTATTATGGACTTGACCCAGAAGATTATATTTTTCAGAGTGGAGAACGTAAGAGGAAGTATATTGAGGACATTTTCTTGAATGAGGACGGAGAAGAAGAAATTGTATATACTAATGAGAAGTACGATTGGAACGGCAGACCGCTCAGGATAGCCCCTATGGAACTTAATTCCGTTACAACATTTCTAAAGAATATAACCGCCAAACATGGCATAGAAGGTAAATACAGCACTCATAGCTTTAGGCAGACACATTCCGTGTATATTAGTTGTATTCAAAAAGGCAGCGAAGATGTTATAAGAGATTTGCGTATTGCCTGTCAGAGTCTGGGACATTCTGATTTGAGGATAACTGAACAACATTATAGCGGTTGCGATAGCAGACTCGTAAAAGAGCAAATGCTAAAAATGGAAGTTGGCAAGGAAATTGTGGATAAGTATGTAAAATAAAAAGGGACTTTTAAAAGTCCCTTTAGTGCTTCTTGTGACGTTCTTTACTCCTTTGTACTGCTAGAGCATTTTTAGATTGATTAACTTTGTATTGAGGTCTGTTGCGTGGGAGATAGGCTTTCACAACATTAACATTCATATTCATTAAGTCGGCAATCTCATTAGCTGACTTCCCTTCTTTGTGGTATTGAGTGATTTTGGCGTGGGTATTATTAACTATAATACCTAAACTAGAAAGACTTTTAATAACTCTTTGCCACGAGATACCGAGTTTAATAGCAACTCCTCTTACGGATTTAATTGAGTCCCAGTATGATAATATTTCTTAGTCTGTTATTGATTTAATTTCGGACATAGGAATACCTCTTTTGTTTAATTGTTAATTTCGTCTAATAGTTTTCTTTTAACATCGGTAATATGTTGACGGAAGAAATTTGGATTAGCATTTTCATAACTTAAAATTCTTTGGAGCTTATATTTCAGAGCAGACAGAAGATTATTGTTTTCAATGACATATTGTTGTTTATCATAGCCCTCATAAATTCTGTCTATGTAGACATCTGTTACAGGAAAAGCATCACTAATAAAGAAAATAGATTTGGTGGTTGTCTTGCCAATGTGATAAAAGCAAGAAGCAATATTTCTTGGATCTTTGTTCATATAGGAATAAATACGATTAATAGCTTTAGTGTCACGATGATTTACTTTGCCTACAGGTATTGCCCAATACAATTTGGAATTTTCGGTGGACTTAATCAAACAAACAATGGGTCTTTCCTTGCAATCATTCCAAGTTCCTCCTACATCTCGAATAAGTTGATAATAGTCGGGTGTAATAAAGTACATACCATGTTCCGTCATATTTTGACACTCCTAATACAAAAAAATATGCTGTCACTTCAGATTAACCAAAATGACAGCATCACTACAATGTTTCTGTGTCGCACATTGCGAAGCGTAAATTGAATACTACAATGTTACTTTGCCGTACATTGTGAAACGTAATTGTATCTACAATGTTTCTGTGTCGCACATTGCGAAGCGTAAATTAGAGATGATAGAGATAATCTTTCATCATTTATAGTATAGCATACTATACCCATTTTGTCAATACTATTTTGTGGAACTTTGTAAAATTTATTCGTTAGTTTGTGACAAGCTTCCTATTTTACTGTGTTTATCTGCTACGATAATCATTTATAAGACTATTATTGTTTTCAATGGAACTTTGATTATTGGATATACAAGTGTTATAATAATCAATATTACTTTGACTTTCTGATATAAGTTCATTGTATACGTCAACAACTCTTTGGCAATCGTCTAAGTGAGATTGAGCCTTTGAAACTGCTTCGGAGTCAACTTCTGTAGTCCAACCGCCATCACCATAAACTTTAACCATTTTTTTATTGGCGTTTTCAAGCTGTATTTTAGCCTCTTCAACATCATCTTCGGCATCCGATTTGTAGATTTCATAGATGGAAATATCAGATTGCTCATTGTTTATTTCGTTCTGATAGGTGGAGATTTCACCCTGTAGGCGATTATTTTCTTGTTCTAAAGCACTTATTTCAGAACTATAATCATGCGTGGTAGTTGTAGTTGTCGTTGTGGTTGTAGTCGTTGTGGTAGTAGTTGATGATTTGGAAGTAGTTGTGGTAGTTGATGGTTTAGTTGTTGTCAAAGTATGAGAAGTTGTGGTGGGAGTGGTGGTTGTTATAATTGTTGTAGTGGTAGTGAAATTACTGTCAGATATGGAACTTGTTGTTTTACTATTACATGAGGACAATGCTAATGTTGTCATGAGTGCAATAAGAATTAATTTTATTTTGCTCATTTTTTATTTCCTCCAATTTCTAAGATTAATTAGAATTACTTTTTATAAGAAAATTTTAGCATATTTTAGGCTGAAAATCAAGATTTAGGGTTTAAGTGTAATATCTCAGAAACTAAAATTGTGTATTTCAACAAAAAATACGCTAGAATTTTGTGAAAGATTTTTATTTTTAAGTGTTGACTTCACCTTGACACTTTGATATAATGAAATCAAGATAGCAGAAAGAAGGTGTTTTGTTATTAAACAAGTTCCAATTCGTATTGATGACGAGCTTCATAAAAAATTAAAAATCATCACCATAAAGAATGATACTACAATTCAAAAACTGGTTGAGGATTTTTTAAAAAAATATGTAGCCGAACATGAACATCAAGAATAAAAAATATAGTATATTGCCACATCTTGCAGGAGGGACAATATACTATATCTAGGAACAACCACACAAAAGCGAATTGACAAATGGCGATTGTATAACTATATTCTATCACATACTTCTGCCTTTGTCAAGTATTATCTTAAAAGAGGTGGGAGTATTTTTATGCTTGCAAGCAGGAAATTTCAAACAACAATGTAAATTAAGAACAGAAAGGACAAAGAAAATGGACGGAATTAAAACATTCACAAACAAGGAATTTGGAACAGTGAGGACAATAGTTAAGGACGGAGAGCCTTGGTTTGTCGGAAAAGATGTGGCTGAGATTTTGGGGTATGCAAAAGCAAGAAACGCCATTGCAAGACACGTTGATGATGATGATAAAAACGATGCCCCATTTCAGGGCGTCCTTGGTGGAACACAAACAGTGACTATTATTAATGAGTCTGGCTTGTACTCCCTTATTCTCGGAAGTAAGCTGCCAAAGGCGAAAACATTTAAACGTTGGGTCACTTCAGAAGTTCTCCCAACCATACGCAAGACAGGTGGTTATGTAGCCAATGATGAGATGTTCATTAACACCTATCTACCAAATGCCGATGCTCAGACGAGAGAACTGTTCAGGCTCAATCTGTCAACGATCAGACAACTTAATAACAAGATAGAGCAGGATAAGCCTCTTGTGGACTTTGCAAGCCATATACAGACCTCTGAAGATTGTATTTCAATGAATGATATGGCAAAGTTGGCAACGAAGAACGGAATAAAAATAGGCAGAACAAGGCTATTTAATTTTCTGAGAGAGAAGAAAGTGTTAGGCTGTAGGGACGGTCATAAGAATATGCCTTATCAAAGGTACATAGACACTCAGCCATGGTTTCAGCTTAAAGAAAGCTCATACATACAGAATGGCGAAGTCAGAATAGGATTGACACCTATGGTAACGCCAAAGGGTCAGAGTGGAATTATTAGAATGTTGAGAAAGTGTAATACAACAAACTAAAGTAAATAAAATGCAAGTTTTGTTTTCAAATCTTGCAAAATTTAAAAAAGAAGGAGCAACAACAAAATGAACATAAACAAATTCAAAAGGCTACTTGCCGAGCGTGGGTTTTCATACTCACGCAGAGGTAAGGGGTCGCATGAGATATGGGTAAATGAGAATGGAGAGTCTTTTTCATTTCCGTCAAGTCGAAAAGAAGTTTATATCGGAATTGTATGGAACTTCCGAAGAAACTATTGTCACTGTTAAATCGTGTATTTATTTTTGGGAATAATTTATCATTGATTTAAGCATTGAATGGTGATAAAATTAAGGCAGTGGGAATTAGCTTCACTAATATTTACCTTAATTGTGTGGTAAAATATACTGTACAAAATAATGGACATAAATCGCTTGACAGAACATTTGTTTTATAGTATAGTATAAGCATATTAGAACAGATGTTCTTTTACAAAGATTAAAATTAAAAGGGAGTTGTAAAAATGGTCTTACAAGAATTAATAAAATTAGTATGTAATAAATGCTATAACGAGTTTATACTTACCAACAACAGGAATAATGACGAAATATACGGAACAGCTCTGAAGCTAACTGACAATCCAATTATTAAAGAAGAACATAGGGGTGGTTTTGAGGATTTACAAGATATTTGTGGGATAGATCACGGCTTTCTATGTTTGGAACTAGACAGGACACAAGATTTAGTTCTGCTTGATTACTGCATGACGATTGGTCGGCTTGAATATGACTTCTCATCAGCCATTATAAGTATTGCAAGAGATACTATTATAATAGGAGTGAATGATGTCACTTTAACTATTTTTTGTCGATACGTTCCTGAACGTTTAGTGGCTTCTATGCCACTCTTTCCGCTAGAGAAAAAGCAGTGGGCTGAAATTACGGAACTGCTGAAAGAAGATTACATTGATGAAGCTAGGTCGAGCGTAGGGAATGATAAGATTACACTACTTATCGACACATATGCGCTAGGTAATCTTAATCAAAACCAAATCAGTAACTTGCAATATCTGTATTTTGAATTGTTAAATGTAAATAAGCTATATGAAATACTCGATTGCGGAACTTTGGCTGTTGACTATAATCGAGCCGCTACACCATTTCTTATGTATGACAAGCTACATAAGAAATGTTTTATTGGCTTGTGGAGCTTGCAAGAAAATAGGTGTTTAAGCAAGTTTAATGCTGATATGTTTTATAAGAAAAGCTACATAGAGCCACTCATTATTAATTTGTGTAATGCTTTTGAGAAAAGAGAAAAGATAGCAACGCTTAATATTTCTATGTTTGGAAATGATTTAGGCTCAATGGAAATATTAAGATAGATTTAACATTATATTCATCAGAATGCAATGAATATTAAAAGTTGTACGGTTATAATATAGAAAAAGAAAAAATAAACAACGACAACAACAAAACGTTAAATAAAAAGAAAGGAGGACGTTGTTTATGGAAAAAATTTGTTTTAAAGAAAATAACACAAAAATATGTGACAGAGAGATAACAAGAGGAGATTTGATTTTGGTAAACTTTCCTGATGTGGGAGGTTCTGTGCAAGCAGGGGTGCGTCCAGCAATAGTTGTGCAAAATAACATCGGGAATAAATATTCACCATGTTTAATAGTTGCACCGCTAACATCAAACACTTCAAAAAATAAAACATACTTCCCTACTCATGTCCTGCTTAACAAAACGAGTGGAGTGGCTAAAACAAGCGTCGTTCTATGCGAACAACTTGCTACGATTAGCAAGACAAAAATAATTAGCTATTTAGGTCATTTAACTCCAAATGAAATGAGAAGAATCTCTCAAGCAATTTGCATTTCTCTTGCATTAACCGATGTTAGTGCTAACCAAAAACTAGCTTGACTTTTAACCGTTTTTTTGGTATAATACATATAATAATTAGTACAATATTTTCCTATAATAGATTGCTTTTTGTTATATGTATTATATTCGGAAGGACGGTTTTATCATGACAAAAGAAGAGTTGGAATTTTCGATACATCAATATATCGAAATGAAAACAAATATTACCAGCGATGCAACATTAAAGAAAAAAGCATCAACTTTGAACAGTTTTTTGAAAAAATACAATGAAGAAAAGACACTTTACGATAATATTGCTAATTTTTTAAAAGATAATTCGACTCTTGGTAGTTTTAGGATGAGTAAAATGTTGCTAAAGAGTTGGCTCAGCTTTGCAGATATAAGTTGTGATATTGAAGATATACAATTTCAAGTAAATTTTATCACCAATATCGAAGAACTGAATGACGCTATTGACAGGGCAATGAATAACCCTGATATAGACATATGGTCAGTAGAGGTAAGTGCGTATTCCTGCTACATTAAGTTAATGTGCTATTTGCTATGGGTCGGAGTTCCAAAAAGTGCTTTATCTAAAATGAAAAAAGGCGACTATGATATTGACAGGCAAGTTCTATGGGTAAAACAGCAGAATGGGAAAAAGCAAACAATAGATTTAACCTCAAAATATTTTTCAGATGTATCTGATATGCTGCATAAAGAATTATGCAATAATATTTATTCATTGCATTTTGAAAAAGAACCGCAAAATATCTGTGGCAAATTGAGAGATGTGACCACATATAACAACGCCAACATATCAAAAGCATATAACACAAATGATTATTTATTTCGTCCTATATCCAGTGGCACTAGCACGGTCAATGTTGTTAATAGTATTAGGAGAATTATTGTGCCAAAAATCTACCTGAAATTAAATATTATCAGTAAATCGGGTTTCTTTTATAGAGCGAATAAATATTTACTAAACGTGTACAGAACCGAAGATATTGGGGGCAAGAATGGCAAGAACTTGAGCAAGGCATTAGATTTCTTTGATTATAATTTAACTCGTAAGGGTATCGTGCAAGAATATAAAATATATTTGGAGCAATGCTCTAAGAGATCAAAAATCTAAATTTTAACACAGAAACGAGATCGTTAAGGTCTCGTTTTTTTATTATCTATAATTATTAATATTTTGTAAACTTTGGTCTATACATGTTGACACATCTCAAAAGTAGTAGTATACTATAATCATAATTTCAAATGTAGCACGGTAGAATTAACATAAGACGTGTCACTGTGGTGGAATAGGTATACACAAGGAACTTAAAATTCCTCGGAAAAATCCATGCGAGTTCGAGTCTCGTCAGTGACACCAGTACAGTTTGCCAATGCTGTACAAAGCAAATTGGCATAGCAGGTACAGAGCTTATCCCACCATAAGGGAATGTAGTGTGATACCTGCACTTGCAACTTTAGCTCAGTTGGTAGAGCATTTGACTTTTAATCAAAGGGTCAGGGGTTCGAGTCCCCTAAGTTGCACCAAGTCGGTTACGGTTGCCGACAACAATAACGGTTCATCAATTAAAATTACACTGATTACAAATTACAAACTAATCTGTATGTAAAGGTAGGTGAACAAAAAGGTATTGTGAAAGCAGTACCAACATTGGACTATAGCCAAGTGGTAAGGCAAGAGACTTTGACTCTCTCATTCCGCTGGTTCGAATCCAGCTAGTCCAACCAAAATATTTTGTAACGTATTTTAGGGTACAAATATAAAATAACGTAAAATAAAGGCGGTGAGAAAATGATTAAACTTTACTTGATGAAATACGGTGAGAAAAGTCTGAGCAAAAAGATTATAGGGAGTCATAAAACTCCACAAGAATGTAATCAGGCTATGAATGATTACATCATAGACAACGCATTGTGTAATGTAGAACGCTATAGGTGTTATTGGTTTGAAGATATGGAACTTATGGTGGACTATGGTTCACATTGGAAATTCTTTAAGATGAAGCCAACGTGCGAGAAATCAGCAGACGAACTACAAAATTGGGTCTGTGGCGATGAATAAACAAAAAAAATAAGCCACTCAAAAGAGTGGCTTACGAATGAATATTAGATGTATTTATTGACTTTGTGGTTTATAAATTTAAAGATACCTGTTACGATCGGGGCAATAAGAACAAATCCCAAGAATGAAACGTTGATTATTAGTTGTTTACACATATTGCCTATAAACAATATTGCACTTAGTAAACTATTGAATATTTCTAACATATTTTTACCACCTTTCGTTTACTTCAAGTTGTTTACCTTTTTGTTTTATTATAACATGGGTCAATTAACTTGTCAACGCCATTAACGCATATCTCATCTTTTATACACAATTTATGCACAAACTATCACATAGTTTACATTTTACATATGAGGAGAATTATATATGATTACACTTTTATTTATTATATCAATCACTATGCTTATAATATCTATAATATTTTATAAGAAATGTAACGAAGCTAGAAAAGATAACACAGGATGGTTTATTTCTCTAATTTTATTTGGTTTTGTAACAGTTATTTGTTTATTTATAACATTAGGTTTTACTGCTTCTGTTGTAAGTTCTAAATATATAGCTGAAAAGATTACTATGTATACTGAACAAAACAATAAAATTGAGGAACAGATTGATATAGTTGTAAAGCAATATCAAGAATACGAAAGTGACACCTATGCTATGACTTCTTCTGAAAGTTCTATCACTCTTGTAAGCCTTTATCCTGATTTAAAATCAGACGAGCTTGTAAAAGAACAGATAAAGGTTTATCAGAATAACAATAAGAAGATAACCGAGTTGAAAGAAGAGCAGATAAGTGCAAAAGCTTGTAAGTGGTGGCTTTATTTCGGAGGATAAAAAATGAGACTTGGTAGTAGATATGAAATAGGAGATAAGGTAATTTACATAAGTTCTTTTGATAAACCCATGATAGGTAAAGTTGTTTATTATATAAACAACAACTATCTTGTAGACCTTTCCAACAATACTAGACAATGGGTAACAGATAGAGAATTGACTAGGTATAATGAAAAAGAAGATTATCTTAAACTTTTTAATAAGTATCTAAAGGGTAAGAAATGTAGATGTACTAAGGATTATACTTTTAGGGATTCTCCGTATGCTCCAGAGTGCTTTAATGAAACCATACTTGCGAATACGGAATTTACTATTCATATACTTTTTTCCCATTTAAAGCCTATGTCTATTAATCAAGTAGTTAAGATAAATTATGTTGCTTTACGTCCAGATACTTGGCAACCACGTTTTAAAATTACAACGATTGGTGGGACAGTGAACATTGTTTGGGAAGCTTTCGTAAAACATTTTGAACTTATTTAATTAGGGGGAAATTAAAATGATATCAATGGAAGATATAGAGAAAATAGCAAAACTAAATGGGATAGAAATAATTGAAAATCCCACACAAGAAGAACTAGAAGAGCACAGTGAATCTCTTCTACTATCTCTTGCAGACATCGTTGATTATAGACAAAGCCTTTGTAGAAATTGTACTTGGAAAGATAATTGTAAACATATTGTATGTGAATGTCTTATTTGTAATAGCAGTAACGAAGATGAGGATGAATAGTTATGATAGACCTAAATAAAATATGCAAAATAACTGATTATATTATAGGTAGACATTATGTATATGAGGGTGATATTATACAACTTTTACTGTCAGACATTAAAAATTATCCTTATGACTATTATAAGTTTTATACTGAAAAATTCGACCCACATCTTCATGTTAAGGTTGTTAATACTGATAAGGACTATTTTGCTCTTGAAGTTTTAGTTGACGGTACACCTTATACAAAATATGATGAAGGTACTATTTTACCTATGTCATTTTTAACTCATTCTGAAATTTACGATGCAAAAATTATAAGTAATGTTTTTGCAGATTTTATAAATAAAAGTAAGTCTAGGAGAAAGGACAGGATATGAGGTTTGATATTGTTAATAATATAAATTCAATAACAGAAGAAGATATTTTTAAATTAACTGCATTATTTGATTGCAGTGGTAATAGAGCTAGTATCTTAAAATATTTTATGGACGAAAGTATTCTGAATAAATTAAGTACAGAATATATAAATACTTTATATAAAATAACTAAAGAACTTGTTGAAACTAGAATAGAACATATAATTGAAACTGAATACAGTGAAACCAAATTATCTAAAGGTACTAGGATAAAAATAAAACCTAAATATCTTGAACCTAAAGAAGATTGTATATATGATTACGAAAACAAGGTAGGCATTATTACCTATGCTAATAGATTTGGAAGTGATGAATTTCATCAGGGTTGGTATACTTACAATGTCAAATTTGAGGGTATACCGAATGTAGTTGTTTTATATAGAAAGGAATTTAATATAATTGAAACTATTTGAGTTAATGAAAGAATTATCCACCTATAATAAAAATTCAAATGTACTTATAACAACAAGAGCAAAAGATACAGATGAATATGTTGTTGATATAAGTTCTATCGAAAACTTAGTTGATTTTGATACTGTAAAAATAAATACAGACTTTTATTATTATAATTTAGATAACAATAAGCAACTTGCAGAAATAAGTAATAAAGATATTGCAAGCATTGTTTGTACTCTTGGATATATTAAAGATTATTTTGAGGATTTTTGCACTCGTAACAAAGAGTATCCTTGTTCTTTTTATGTTGACTTTATAGAACTAATTGACAAGCAAATATCTTATTTACAAAATTTAATTAATAATGGGAAGTGAAAATTAATAATGTGGTTTGACGGAATGGAAGATATGCTAAAAGGAAATAATAAGATTAATTTTACAGTACATATGAAGCCCTACGAAATAAGCCTACAATGTCCTCATTGTAATACTGATGTTCATGTTGACTGGAATGAGATAGACGAGCCTGAATATTGGGATAATGGTGATTGGGGAAGTATTTATTGTCCTTGTTGTGGTAAAGAAGTTTCTTTGGGCAACTATGATAGTATTTTTGATGTTTGATTATAGATATTGTAATTAGCAGCCATGCTGTTGACATAGATTTTATTCTTAATTCCGCTCTGAAAAGAGCGTTAAAATACACATTTTATCATAGAAAAAATAAAGGAGCTGTAAAACAATGAAAGGTTATAAAGTTTTTAACCACGATTGGACGTGTAGGGGCTTTCAATATTCAGTCGGCAAAACATTTGAAGAAGATGTAATACCCTCCTGTTGTGAAAAAGGCTTTCATTTTTGCACAGAACTAAAAGATTGCTTTAGTTATTATTGTTTTGACCCGCTTAACAAAATTGCCGAAATCGAAGCCCTTGGCGAAATTGACACAGAAGCAACTGGTAAGAAACACTGCACTAACAAAATCAAAATTGTCCGTGAAATTTCATGGGAAGAAGTTTTGAAAATGATTAATGTAGGAAAAGCCAACACGGGATTTGGTAACACTGGCAACTATAATAGTGGCAACTATAATAGTGGCAACTATAATAGTGGTCATTGGAATAGTGGCAACTATAATAGTGGCAACTATAATAGTGGCAACTATAATAGTGGCACTCGTAATACTGGTAAGAATAATAGTGGTCATTATAACAGCGGTATTAATAATACTGGTATTAATAATACTGGTAATTATAATGAAGGCTGGTACAACAGTGGCAATCATAATACTGGTGGTTACAATACTGGTGATTACAACAGTGGTAACTGCAACGGTGGTAGTTATAACAGCGGTCATTGGAATAGTGGTAATTGGAACAGCGGCTACTACAACTGTGGTAACTGTAACACTGGTGATTGTAACAGTGGAGATTTTAACAAAACTAACTTTTCAAATGGTTGCTTTAATACCAAAGAATCAAAAATTTTAATGTTCAATAAGCCTTCTGATTGGAGTATTGAAGATTGGCGTTATTCAGAAGCAAAAAGACTACTAGATAACATCATGTACAATGTTCTTAAATGGATTTATTCTTATGAGATGACTGATGAAGAAAAAGAACAGCATCCTGAATATGAGATAACAGGTGGCTATTTGAAAAAATGTGATAAATCTGAATGTAATCAACTTTGGTGGGATAGCTTGTCAGACCCTGAAAAGAATATCATCAAATCACTTCCAAATTTTGATGCGGAAATATTTAAAGAAATTACAGGTATTGATATAAATAAAGGAGTTTGATAAGCATGAACAAAAGAAAATTTAAGATTGGAGAACTTTATCGAGTTGGTTTAGATAGTTTCGGCAATAGAATGACCGAAACTGGAAACATAATAAGAATTAAAGCAATAGAGTATATAGGCGGCACGAAAACGGTTAAATACCAAACAATTAAGCCAAATGATAACGATAGTATGTTTTGTATTTATAGTGACTTTGCTAATTGCCTAAAGAAAATATCGTCTGATATTGACCGTGAAATTCAGATTACTTTCCACGATAAGACAACAGTTGCGAAGTTAAAAGAGTACGGCAAAGTGATAAATGTTGGTGTTTCAAAGTGCTGTCCTGATGATACATATAAAGAGTATATTGGTGCTGCTTATGCTTTGGCAAGAATATATTTTCCCGAATTTAAGATTGATGATAACAACGAAACGAAAGAAAACAAAGAAGAAAAGTCTAATTGCAAGTGCGATAAGCAGTTTTCGCACTCTGATGTAAATAAGGCAATATATAATTTGATCCATAGATATGATATTGCTGATACATGGGTAGCAGAGTCACTGAATAATTTCGGAACTGCGTTGCACGAGGAACTTGAAAAAATGAAGGAGGAAAATAATGAAAACGTATAGTCCAAGTGACGGTGAAAACCTACACGAAATTAAATATACATTGCAGCGTGGCAAGTACAAGGGTTGGTTCACCACTGAAATCGGTGGGAATTGCCGAGGCAGTATTCTTCTTGATCCAGATATTTTTGATACGCTGAATAATAGCGATATTACTTCAAGTAACTGCAATCTTGAAGTTGACGAATACAATGAGTGCTTTTCTTGCAATTTACACGATGACGATGGAAATGGTCTTTTCTTTGATTGTTGTGATGAAGAGGACGTGAGGGAAATGTTAGTAGCAATAGAAATCATTAACGTTAGATAAATTAAATTTAATGTGTTTTAGAAAGAAGGCATGATAAGATGGTGTGATTTTGAGTTCACAAAATGATAATTTTATTTGACAACAAAATCTAACAAATACATAAAAGGAGAAATAAAATGGCTGAAAAGAAAAATAATAAGGGTCTTGGACTTCAGGAAACAAAGGGTAGTTTTCAGATCAGAGGTAAGCTGACAGGCTGTGATAAGGACAAGTTCTATACAGAGTTGACAACCTCTACAGGCAAGCCAATGAGAATGGTTAATGTCGGTGTAGAAATTGACAAGAATAAGTCTGTATACATAAATCTCAATGGTATGGAAAGAGACGTAGTATACTTCTCTAAGACCGAGGGCAAGGGTAAGGATAGAAAGACAACAACAGAAAAGGTAAAGTGGGCTGACAGATTTACATTTAACAAAAAGGACTTTAGACCTATTGGAATTAATCTCGGCTTGACAAAGGTGACTGACTCGACAGGTAAGGAAGTAAACGACAAGAAGATACTTGTTGAATATGATGCTTGTAAGTACATAGCAGATAATGCAAAGGACGGTATGTCCGTGTTTGTCAGAGGAAAGAATGAGTTTTCCACCTATCAGGATAGACACCAGACTAGATTTGTTCCGTCACAGATTTCACTCTGCAAGGACGTAGATTTTGACGCAGAGGACTTTAATGTCATTGGCAATTTCGAGCAGGTTATTGTGTTCATGGGCATTGAAAAGAATGACGAGGGTAACTTCACTGTATCTGCAAAGATTGTAACTTACAATTCTATAGAAGATGCGGAGTTCGTTATTGACAAGAGTAAATCAAAGTTTGCAAGCACTCTAAGAAAGCTCAAGCCATATACAGCCCTCAAGGTCTTTGGTGATATTATGATAGAACATGATATTGAAGAAATTGAGGAAGATGATGATGACGGTTGGGGCGAAAGCAACCCTATGGATAGAGTGAACAATCCGACAAAGAGAATACTTCTCATTACTGGAGCTGATAAGGATAGCGTAGATACAGAACTTTATTCAGAAGAAATTATTGATAAGGCTATCGCAAAGACAAAGGCTACCGAAAACGCAAATAAGGACTTTGGCTCTGATGATAATGATTGGGGTTCTGTTTCAGATAATGATCTGACAGACGAGGACGATGAGTGGTAAATTGTTACTACTCACTATTATTAACAACGAAACGATAATATAAAAGGAGATAAAAAATATGGCTAGAGCAAGAAAAGCAACACAGACACAAAGCAAGCTTCAGATGATACTTTTTGGAGAAGAAGGCACAGGCAAGTCAACACTTGCCTTGCAGCTTGCTTATTTTAAAAGACCTGACGGCAAGCCATTTAGAGTTCTTTACATAGATAACGAGAACGGCTCTATTGATGATTTTATCGGTGGGCTTGAAGCTGACGGCATTAACACTGAGAATATTTATATTGTGTATACTCAATCCCTTGGTGAAACAAGAGAATACATAAATAAGGTTAAGAACAAGGAAGATTTTCATGTTCTCGATGATGAGGGTAACGAAACAGACGAGGTTGTACTTGACGGAGATGGTGAACCATTCAGAGCTGATGCTATTGTAGTTGATGGTACAACTATTCTTAACCTGACGACTAAGCAGGCACTTGTGGAGTTCTCTAAGAAGAGAAACACTGTCAAAGCAAAGAAAAAGGAACTAACTGGCATTGAAAAAACTGTAACTATTGAAGGTGCAGGACTTGAACTTAAAGATTATCAGACAGTTAATTTTAAGGGACAGGATTTGATACTTGATCTCATGTCCTGCGGCGCACACTTTATTGTGACCGCAAGAGAAACAGACGAAAAGGTTTCCGTAAAGGGTGACGATGGTAAAATTACCAGCGTTGCAACAGGCAGAAAAATTCCTGACGGCTTTAAGCAGATGAACTATAATGTTAAAACTGTTGTCAGAATGTACATTAATGAGGATAATAATTTCTGTGCGTATATCAGCAAGGACAGGACAGGTGTACACGATAAGGAAACAGTTGAAGATTTGTCACTTGTTGATTGGCAGGTCATTATTGATAGAACAAAGGACAAGAAAGAGTTTTCTGTTAAGAATGACCTTACAAAGGCTGTCGATATTGAGCAGGATATTTATACAAAGGAAGTTATGGGCAAGGTCGGAGAGCCAGTTGATAATATTGAAACAAATGAAAACTCTGCCGAAAATCAGATAACAGAACTTTTGGATAAGATTTCGGCTATCATGAAGGGTCTTAACCCTATCGGCAAGACAAAGGCAAAGGAGGCTCTTTCTGCCGAAAGTCTGCCTGTTAAGTCAACAGAAATGAAGAAGATTACAGATATTAAGACTCTTGAAAGGGTTCTTGAAGTTATTTCTAAGATTTAATTTTTTACAAATAAAGCGGTGAGGGTTATTCCCTCACTTGCCTTTATTTAGTTATTTTGATTAAGGCGGTGAAATACTTGGCAAAAAGAAGAACAAAAGAACAGATAGAGAAAGATAAGCAGGACAAAAAAACAAGAATACAGTTTACAGATTGGTTATATAAACAATATGATATTTCATTCTTGCCAAAATATTTTTTTATAAATCTTGATAAGGTGTATAAAGGCACTTATAGGAATTTGAACAAACCTGTTCCTGTCGAAGATTTATGGGATATGTGGCGAAAGAAAATGTCATTTCTCCGCAAGATACATGAGTTTAATACTCGCAAAGGTAAAAAAATCGAAGGTGCAGCGTTAATTACATATGATCTCGCCATTATATTGTCTAAATATGATGGTTATTTAAAGTGGAAAGAAGAACAGGCATTGACTAAAACAGGTGAAAGCAAAGAACAAGTTAATATAGATTATGAAAAAATGGCAACTTCAAAATCTTCCAAAGAACGTGATAAAAACAATGACAGCCTTGATATTGACAGCATCATTGATGAAATTTAGGTAGGTGACAAACATGGATATTATAACAAACGTTCCTACCGAAGTTTTATTTGTGGGTTGTATTTACAAACAGCCTGATTTGCTCGTAAATTACGGACAATATATACGTAGTAAATACGATTTTTCAGATGAAGTCACTCGTTTTTTTTACGATTCAGCTGAAATAATCTATAAAACGAGAACACAAACATTCAATAAAACTACTATTTTAACTTATTTTTCAGAAGAGCCTGAAAGACTTTCTTTGTACAAAAAATATGGTGGTTGGAAAACTCTTGACAGTTGGATGAAAATTGCTATAACTGATGATATTGGTAAGTATCAGGAAATCATTAAAAAGTATTCTTTGTTGAGAGAATATCAAAGGAATGGCTTTGATATTACAAAAATTGTACAACATAAAAAGTTTGAACAATTTACGGCTTCAGACATCTATAGATTAATTAGAGGTAAAGCAGATAGAATACATACGGTGATCTTGACAAATCAAGAAGCCGAAATTCTGAATAGTCATATTAAGCAATCGCTTATTGCGTGTATGGAGAAGCCTGATTTGGGTGTGTCACTTCCCTTTCCTATTCTAAATGACATATTTAGAGGTTGCAAACTAGGCTCGACAATGGCTATTGGTATGCTTTCTAATGCAGGAAAATCAAGATTTATGACAAAAATCATTGCATATTTAACACTTGCAAAGCATGAAAGAGTCTTTGTTATGCTTAACGAGATGGGTGTTGACGATCTTAGAAAGTGTCTGATAACAACGTGTATAAACAATGTTGAGTTTCAAAAGTTACACGGCATCAAATTAAAGAAGCCTGAAAAGGAATTGACACTTGGTTTGTATAAGGATAAGTCAGGTGAGTACATATATCAGGAAACAGACGATTGGGGAGAGCCAACAGAAACCTTGCAAGAGTACATTCAAAGGGTCGCTGAAAATTCAGAGGAATATGTAAAAATAATGAAAATCGCCAAATGGATTGAGGCTGAAACTAATGAGCTGATTCTCGTTAAAGATATGGCTGGCGGTTATGACGATAAGACACTGGAGTTTGAAATAAGAAAAGCCAATTTGACCCATGGGGCAAAGTATTTCTTTTACGATACTTGCAAACAAGACACACAAGCTACAGGAGATTGGGCAGCTTTAAAGGCAACAGTAACAAAACTTACTGATTTAGCAAAGCAACTAAATATGTTTGGTTATCTTTCAATTCAGCTTACAGACGATACGGAGTTTTGCAAACCTGACGAGCTTAATTCTAATAATATTGCTAATGCAAAACAGTTAAAGCATATTATATGGACTATGACGTTATTCAAAGAAATATCTGTTGGTGACTTTCATAAATATCGTTATGTTCAGCATGATGCTGAATGGGGCAAAGATGTTGAATGTGAACTTAAAGTTGGTAAGAGGTATTATATAGGCAATGTAGACAAAAACAGATTTGGTTGTAAAAAGAAAGTTGTATTTGAAGTTGACCTAGATTTGAACACTTGGTATGAAGTCGGAGAGCTAAGAAGAAAGTGAGGATAAAATGGATATTTCTGTCCTCAAAGAAAAGATACTAGAGAACAATTATGTTCCTGTCATACTTGACGAAATAGGTTGTCACCATATTTTCTGTAAAGCAGGTTATGTTCAGTGTGGCAATCCCGATGGAGATAATCAAGGGGCGATCACTGTTTATCTCAATGAAGGTCTTTTAACTGTTGACTACACACGAGAAATACATAGTAGTTCAAACTTAGATACGATAGATATTTTTGACCTTGTGCAATTTTTTTGCAGTTGTACGTTTTATGAAGCTGTTCGCAAAGTTTGTAATTGGTGCGGTATTAACTACTATAAAGACGAATATAACGATTTGCCTGAAAGTTTAAAGTTTACGAAATTCATTTCTGAAATGGCAGATGATGAGTCTAATTACGAAGAAATGCAACCTTTAAAGCCGATTAAGGAAAATGTTCTATCGTACTACTTCCCTGCCGTTAATGATTATTTTTTGAAAGATAATATCTCATATGATACTCAAATGCTGTTTGAAATAGGTTATGACGATGTTTCCAATCGAATTACAATTCCTGTAAGAGATGAAATGGGAACATTGGTAGGTGTTAAGGGTAGACTATTTTTAAAGCAAGAAGAAATGACAGAAGAAGAACAAAGAGTTAAGTATATATATTTGGAGCGTTGCAACAGAGCTAGAATATTATATGGACTTTATTTGTCCGAAAAATATATAGCTCGGACAGGCTACGTTTATGTGGTTGAAGCTGAAAAAGGTGTTATGCAACTTTGGAACATGGGAATAAAAAATTGCGTAGCAACTTGTGGCAAGAAAATAAGCCAATATCAAATAAATATGCTGACAAGGCTGAGTTCTCATATTATATTTTGCTTTGATAAAGACGTAACCATAGACGAGTTAAACGATATAGCTGACAAATTTCTGGATTGTATTCAAATCAGTGCTATTGTTGATACTGAAAATTTACTGGAAGAAAAAGAAAGTCCAACAGATAATCCTGATAAGTTTAAACAGTTGATTGCCAAATGTACGCAAGTTATAAAGAATGGGAAGTGAAACAACAAAACATGAATTATAAAATAATAGGCAATAATGATTATTGCCATATTCCAATATCTATTTTTACTAATAGAGGAATAACTAATGTTAATGAATACACTCATTTAACCGATGACGTATTAATTCCTTATGATAATCTTGATAATATTAATGAAGCGGTTCAAATGTTAGGTAAACACATTAAAAGCAATAGTAAAATGGCGATTATTGTTGATTGCGATGTTGACGGTCAGTGCAGTGCTGCCATGATGTATTCTTATTTGAAAAGGCTTAACAAAGAAATTGATATTACATATCTGATACATTCTGGAAAGCAACATGGCATTTCTTCTGAGATAGAAATGTCTGAAAGCACAAGCTTGTTGATTATTCCCGATGCAGGAAGTAATGATACTGAACAATGCAAGCAGTTGACAGAACAAGGTGTTGATGTACTTGTTCTCGATCACCATGATGTTGAAAGAACAAACCCATATGCGGTTATAGTGAACAATCAGTGTAGTTCAGAATACTCTAATAAAGAATTATGCGGTGCAGGAATTGTATATAAATTTCTACAAGCACTCGATGATTGCTACTGGAATAATTATGCCGATGACTACCTTGACCTTGTGGCATTGGCTAATATTTCTGACATTATGGACTTACGTTCTTTTGAAACAAAAAGGCTTATTGACAAGGGTCTTTATAACGTCACAAATAAATGTTTTGAAGAATTTATTAATGCTCAAAATTATTCCATGAAAGGCAAGGTTAATCCTCATACTATTGCATTTTGTATTACTTCCCTGATAAACGCAATGTGTAGAGTTGGTGACATGGAAGAAAAGGACTTACTTTTCAGAGCGTTTATTGAACAGGACGAAGAATTTGAATATAAAAAACGTGGCGAAAGTGAAATTACAAAAGAAAATATTTATCAAAGAGTTGTAAGACTCTGTAAAAACGCTAAATCAAGACAGGATAATCAAGTGAAAAAGTTACTTCCTGCGTTAAGGAAAAGCGTAGCTAATGACGAAAATACAGTTTTATTCTTAAAAGGTAACAATATCCCAAGTGTATTTTCTGGATTGATAGCCATGAAAATGGCTAGTTATGCGAAAAAACCTTGTTTGATACTCCGCAAAGATGAAGAAAATAATGTATATAGAGGGTCTGCTAGAAACTTTGATAATAGCTATGTGCCAGATTTAAAGGCTGAGTTACTAAAAACAGGTCTGTTTAATTGGTGTCAGGGTCACGCAAATGCTTTCGGTTTTGAGATAAAAGCTGAGAACGTGGCTGAAGCAATTAAAGTTTTAAATAAGAATATTGATTCAGACAATCCTTTGCCAATAGATTTTTGTTTCGATTATGACGAATTTAATATTGGAATGATTTCCGATGTTACATCATTGGAGAATTGTTACGGCACAGGAATCAAAGAGCCTTTATTTGTCATTAATAATATAGTTTTGGAGCATAGCCAAGGCGTTATCATGGGTAAAAATGAAGATACATGGAAGTTTATTACTGACGATAATATCGCAATTATCAAGTTCTGTAATCCTAGTAACGATAAAGTATTAGACTTTTTGAATGGATATGATGATGAAATGTGCATTAATGCACTCTGCCAGCTCAATGTATCTGAGTATAAGGGTGTAATTACCCCTCAGATAGTTATTTTAAAATACAAGGAGGCTGAAAATGTATAGTTCTTTGCATGACCATACAATGTACTCGTTACTGGACGGCTATGGTACACCAAAAGAAATGCTAGAGCAATGTCGAAAAGTCGGCATTAAAGCATATGCAGTTACGGAACATGGCAACCAATATTCATGGATATATTTCGATCAACTATCTAAAGAATATCCTGATATTAAGCTGATATATGGCGTAGAGCTGTATGAGTGCTTCGATACTGCCATAAAAGATAAAAACAATAAGTATTTCCATCTTATCGCTCTCGCAAAAAATGAGAACGGCAGAAAGGCTTTAAATAAAATTATCACTAAGTCAAATCTTGAAAATTTTTATTTTAAGCCTAGAGTACAGATTTCAGATATTGCTCCGTATGCAGAAGATTTAATTATTTGTTCTGCTTGTTTGGCTTCAAAATTAGCTAAAGAAAGTGATTTTAATATTTGTGTTAAGTATATCGAAGAATACAAATCGGCATTTCCTAATTTCTATTTGGAAATGCAATCTCACAAATCAGAGGAGCAGGCTAATTACAATAAAAAGATTTTGAAACTATCTGAGGTAACAAACACTCCATACATAATTACTACAGATAGCCATGCAGCCACAAAGGAAGATTTATATTATCAGGGTAGGCACGTTCAGATAGCTCACGACACTGAAACAATGTCTGAAAGCTACGAAGGTTGTTATCTGCAAAGTGAAGAAGAAATTCATACAACCATGGATAAACAAATTGGGGTAAATAATGTTACAAAAGGTTTAAATCAGACTGATATTTTGGCTGATATGATAGAAGAAGTACATATGCCTTTTCAAGACCCACAGTTGCCAACATACCCCCTACCAAGTGGATATGACTCTAATAATGAATTTCTTTTACATCTTATTGACGAGGGGTGGAAAACTAGAAATTTTGACAAGCTTTCTAAAGAAGAACAGAAGATAATGAAAGATCGACTAGACTATGAAATGAACATTATTCATCAAATGAATTTTGACGGTTATTTCATTATTGTATGGGACTTTATAAATTATGCGAAAACTCATGGGGTTAAAATAGGTTCAGGACGTGGCTCTGGAGCAGGAAGCCTTGTGTGTTATACAATAGGTATAACTGACCTAAACCCTATCAAATATGGATTGATTTTTGAGCGCTTCCTCAATCCTGAGAGAGTTTCAATGCCAGATTGATTTTCGGTCGAGCATATGGGAAACCATATGTGTTAAGTGTGGTGAACCTATAAAATATAGGGTGTTAATTAAACAATTATTATAATTGTAGTCGCAGGAAATGGCGGTGTATTAATTAGCTAACAGGGAACATCTAAGTCGTTCTGTCTGACGATATGACAATCCTGTGCGAAGTTGCATTTTATGATTTAATATTGTTTCCCGTTGCAAAAACAAAGGAGACAATATGCTAAAAGAAATTGAAAACTATAAAGATTATTATGTAAATGAGTTGGGAGAAATTTACTCCTCGAAGTCGGGCAAACTAAAAAGAATAAAGCCGTGGGCTGACTCACAAGGTAAATATTTAATGGTGCAATTAAAGAATGAAATAGATAATAAATTCCATAAATTATTAGTACATAGAATAGTTGCTCAGGCGTTTCTTCCTAACTACAATCATTTACCACAGATTAATCATTTAGATTGCAATACTAAAAATAATAATGTTGATAACTTAGAATGGTGTACCGCTAAAGAAAACATACATTACAGTTATCGCACAATGTCGCAAATAAGAAATTATGTGACTTGCGATTTATATAAAGACAATGTATTTCTAGGGCATTTTCAATCTATTTTAGACGCAGCTAAATACGCAAATGAACATTACGGTGCTAGTTTATCGGGTATTGTAAGAAATTATAAATCAAAGGGAATAACACTTATTAAATCATAAATGCAAAACGTCAAACGACTAGCTCAAAGGAGCGTAGGGTCAAGTGAAATTCTTGACTCGAAGTGCCACACACCTAAACGTATTATTAGAACTGTAATACGCATGGTGAAGATATAGTCTATTCATTGCAGAAATGTAATGTAGTAAAGTTGGACATCGATGTTTCAGACAGACCTACAGTAATAAATTATCTCATTGATAAATATGGTGAAAATCGTGTTTGTCAGATTATAAACTTCTCGTATATAACACCTGTTGTAGCCATAAAAGATGTTGGTAAAATACTAGGTTTCAAATATAATGAAATGGATAAACTATCCAAAAAGTTTTCGTACAATACATTCCAAGAGTGTATTGACAACAACATAAACTACCTATCTGAACACCCTGAGTACAGTGAGTTACTTGACATAGCAGGCAAATTAAGTGGTAGGGTTAAAACGGTTAGCTGTCATGCAGGCGGTGTCGGTATTGTTGATACCGATATTAGCGATTATATGGCAATGAAACTAGGCTCTGACGGTGAACACGTTATTCAAGTTGATAAAAGGCTTGTTGAACAAATAGGTATCGTTAAATTTGACATTTTGGGTGTACAAACTTTAAAAATGGTACAGGAAATTCAAAATGACTTGCACTTATCTGAGTACGATATAAATATCAACAACCCCAAATTTGAAAATGACAGAAGTCCATTTGAACTATTAAGCAAAGCATTGACGAATGGTGTGTTTCAGGTGGAAAGTGCAGGTATGAAAGACTTACTGCTCAGACTACAAGCAACTAACATGGAAGATTTGTCGGCTGTTTTGGCATTGTATAGACCTGATTCAATGGGAGCTTTGGAGGAGTTTATTAAATGTAAACATGATCCTTCACTTGTCACCTATATACACCCTGACATGAAGCCTATTTTGGAAAGCACTTACGGTCAGTGTATTTATCAGGAACAAATCATGGAAATAGTGCGTGTTTTTGGTGGTAGAAGTTATGGTGGTAGCGACAAGTACCGCAAAGCTATCGGTAAAAAGATGCCTGAATTAGTTAAAGAAGAGTCTAAAAAACTATATCAAGAAATTATTGATAACGGATATGATGAAAATATAGCAAAAGCTATTAGTGAAGAACTTGCTGCCAAGGGTGGGTATTGCTTCAACAAATCACATAGTTATAGCTACGCTGTTCTATGCTTTCAAACTGCTTATTTAAAAATAAATTACCCTGTTTATTTTTTCAAAGCATTATTTAATTTGAACAAAGATAAGGCAGGTATGGTGAATAAATACATTGTAGACTCTAAACAGTTTGGAGTAACTGTTTTACCACCTCATATTAATAAATCACAAGTCGATTTTTCTATTTACGATAACAATGTGCTGTTTGGTTTTTCTGCGATTACAGGCATTGGTGAACGAATAGCCCAAGAGATTGTTACTGAACGTGAGAAGAACGGCAAGTATAAAAACCTTCCAGACTTGCTATCAAGAACAACGCTGACAAAAACTCAGATTATTAACTTAATGAAGTCAGGTGCAATACCTACGAAAGATAAAAAGAGTTGTTTGTTAAAGTATTTAAAGTCATTATATAAACCATTAGAGTATAAAGAATTGTCTAAGTTACCAACGTATAATAAACTTATTGTCGACTATGATATTGATATTGAAAAATATCGTATCGGCAACGGCAAGTATGACTATGACAAAGATCTGTTACTCACTCTTGTAAACCAGAAAAAGAAAGAAAAGTTTGACCTACAGCAAGAAGATAGGTTGAAACAATTTCTTTTAACCAATAACAAATATCTTGAAAACGCTGATTTTTGGGAGTTTGAAGCATTACAGATATTTATACACAATAATCCATTTGAAGAAGCACTTCCCTATTTAACAACGGCATTTGAAGCCGTTGAGAATGATAATGATTGCGTTATTGTAGGTGTTATTTCCAGAGTACAAAAGAAAAAGGACAGAAATAAAAAACCATTTGCTTTTGTGAATATTTACTCCACTTTCGGTATCATAGAGGGTGTTCTTTGGAATAGTCAGCTTGTGCAATATGAAGATTTGGTTAAGAAAGGTTCTCAGGTTGCTATTAAGTGCAGGAAAACAGACGAAGATAAGGTTACAATACAGGCTATGCGACCATATGTTGAGTGGCTTTCAGAAAGGAAGAAAAGACATGACAGAAAAAACATTTAAGTTTAAAATCGTTCCTCAACAGGAGCGATTTTATAACGAAAATAGTAATTGGGGAGTGTACACATTCACAACAACTTCTGATGACATTCCATATTTTTATGATTGTTATGACGATCCCTTTGGTGACGATCCAAAGCAGTTAAAAGGTAGCACATTGGCAGGTAAAATGCAACGCTTGACAATCGGTGTCGAGTACAATGCTGAGGTTACTTGCTCTTTTAATAGCAAATATAACTCGTATCAGTATGCACCAATTTCTATTACTGCAAATGTGCCTAAGACAGAAGAACAACAAATAGCATATTTGAAAACTCAGGTCACAGAACTGCAAGCAAAAAACATTTTAGCTGTCTACCCAAATGTAATTGATGATGTTATTCATAATAGAGAAATTGATTTTACGAAAATTAAGGGTATAGGCGAAAGGAGTTGGAATAGGATAAAAGATAATATATTGAATAATTATGTTATTTCAGATATTCTTATCATGCTTCAGCCGTTGGGTGTAACGTATGCCATGATAGCTAAATTGATCTCCAATGAACCTAATCCTCAATTATTGAAGGAAAAGTTACTTGATAACCCTTATATTATGACAGAAATTCGTGGCTTGGGCTTTAAAAGAGTGGACGATTTAGCATTAAAGCTAAATCCAAATATTAGAATATCAACCAAAAGAGTTGTAGCATTTATCAAGTATTATCTTGAGTGTGTTGGAAATAATGACGGTCATTCATATGTGCTAGAGGCCGTATTAGACAATGCAGTAAGAGATAATATAAACGATTGTTATGAAATGTACGAGAACTTTAAATCCACACAAAAGCAAAATGAGATATTTCTACATTTTGAAGAAAACAAGGTAGGACTATTACGCCAATATAAAACTGAAATATCTATTTTGGATATTCTAAAAAATCTCAATGAACAAGAAACAGGCTATAAGATTAACATTGAAAAGGGTATCTCAGAAGCAGAAAGAGAACAAGGTTTTTGCTATACAGACGAACAAAAACAAGAGATATATAAGGCTTGTGGCAGCTCTGTAGTGCTTATAACAGGTAGAGCAGGAACAGGTAAAAGCTCAATTTTAAGAGGACTCACAAAGATATATAAAAGCTATTCTATATCAGCTTGTGCTTTATCTGCTAAAGCTGCGATCAGGATAACTGAGGCAACAGGTTTGTTCGCAAGTACAATTCATAGGTTGCTTGGTTTTAACAAGACAGGTTTTGTTTATAACTCTAACAACAGATTGTCTAGTGATATTATCGTACTTGATGAAGCTTCAATGGTTAATTCGTCATTATTTTATAGTTTAGTTTCTGCTATAAAAGAGGGTGCAAAAGTAATTATTGTAGGTGATGACGGTCAGTTACCACCAATAGGCTGTGGCAATATCTTTCATGATTTGCTTAATTGTAATGCGTTTACTTGTTGTAAACTGACTAAGATTTTAAGACAGGCTCAAAAGTCAGGTATTATTTCGGACTCAGTTAAAATTAGAAATGGAGAAAACCCATTGCCTGAACCAAAACTAAAAGTTGTTACTGGCGAGCTACAAGACATGACCTATATGTTTAGAGAGAGCCGTGAGGGTATGCGTGAATTGGCTATTAAATTGTATACCATGGCAGCTAAGAAAGACGGCTATGATGAAACGATTATTTTGACACCTTGTAAAAAGGACAGGATAAATAGCTCTTTTGAAATTAACTCTATTTTACAAGATATGATAATTCCACCCGATACTGCACCTGAAATCAGGTATGGCAACAAGATATTTCGTGTTGGGTCGAAAGTTATTCAAAGAACAAATGACTATGATAGAAATGTGTTCAATGGTGAAATGGGTTATATTACAAAAATTGAACAGACAATTAAAGACGGCAAGAAGCAGAATGTTGTTACAATTAAATTTGCCGACAAGGAAATTGATTTCCTACAAAATGATTTAAGTAGTATTGAGTTGGCTTACTGTCTGACTTGCCATTTAACGCAAGGTAGCGGTTTTAAGAATGTTATCGTACTGATCGACAATACCCATTATAAACTGCTTGACCGCTGTATGCTGTATACTGCGATTACCAGAGCCAAAACTAAATGTGCATTGATTGCCGAGCCTAGTGCCTTTCAGAGGTGCTTGAAAATGCAGGCTTCGCAAAGAAACACTTGGTTGAGTTTGTTGTACAATAATATATAGTTTTTATGGTATAGATTTGTACATTTTGTATACTTGACATATCTCAAAAGTAGTAGTATACTATAATCATAATCTCAAAAGTAGCATAGTAAAATTAATATGTTGAAAGGTGGTTAAAGAGTGCTAAAGGCAATTAAGAAATGGCTTTACAAAATAAAAGACTTTGTGAAGTACAAGAGATAGGAGGAAATACTATGAAAGAAATGGTCTATAAAAATTATATGGAGAATGGACAAGAGGTTATTGAAATACTTGACGAAGGTATTTACAAGAGTTTTCATTATGTCATAGTTTCTTATGGCACTCACCCTTGTGCATATATAGAAATTCCAAAGGATAATGTTAGTGACGAAGATGAGCTTATTGATATTAGTTGTCATGGCGGTATTACTTATGTTTCTACAGCAGGACTTTTTAAACCTAGCAATAAGAATCATAGAGATGGTCATTGGATAGGTTGGGATTATGCACATTGCATGGACTATTGTTATTCGCTTTATAATTCCGGGCTTCTAAATGATAACAAGAAATGGACTACTAAAGAGATACTTGAAGAAGTTAAGGATGTTATAGAACAACTTATAAAAAGTTTATAAAAAGTTGATTTTATTTATAAAAGGAGGCAACAATACAGATTGAATAATGATAAATATTCAGATGATAATAAAGTTCATGATACTCAACGTTTAAAGGAGTTGCAAGCATTACCTTTAGAAAGAAAAGTTCTAATAACTCAAAGTCGTATTCTTGAATGGTATAATTATTGGAATGGACAAGTGTATATCTCATTTTCGGGTGGGAAGGACAGTACAGTTCTTTTACATATTGTAAGAAATTTGTTTCCTGATGTTGAAGCTGTGTTTGTTGATACAGGTCTTGAATATCCTGAACTTAGGGCTTTTGTTAAAACGTTTGATAACGTTACTTGGCTAAAGCCGAATATGAATTTTCGGCAAATAATAGATACATATGGTTATCCTCTGATTAGTAAAGAGGTAGCAAACATTATTCGTTACGCAAGAAAAGGCTCGTATACACGTTGGTGTAAGATTTATAATTTTGATGCGATTAAAGATAAATATACACCGAGATATAATTTATCTAGATATAAAAGGCTGACAGATAGTGATATTCCTATTTCTGAACAATGTTGCGACATAATGAAGAAGAAGCCTTGTAAGGACTATGAAAAACAAAGTGGAAAAAAGGCTATTTTAGGAACAATGGCTTACGAAAGTGGTATGCGAAAAAAAGAATGGGTTAGAACTGGTTGCAATGCTTTTGAAGCACTTAGACCAATATCTAAACCAATATCATTTTGGACTGAAAATGATGTTCTTGAATACATAATTAAGAATAATTTACAAATAGCTTCTGTATATGGCAAAGTTGTAAAAACTGATGAGGGGGGTACACAACAACAGGAGAGAAAAGAACAGGTTGTATGTTTTGTGGATTTGGCTGTCATTTGGAGAAAAGTCCCAATCGATTTGAGCGTATGAAAATCACTCACCCTCAAATATGGGATTATTGTATTAGACCAAAAGATCAAGGTGGCTTGGGTATGGGAGATGTCCTTGATTTTATACACGTTCCGTATGGAAAAGAAAAACGTTAATAATAAAGTGACAGAAAGGGAGTACATTAAATGGCTGAACAAAAATTTAAAGTAGGTGACAGAGTAAAAATTACAGATTTTACAGGAACGATTGTTGGCACTAAGCTTGAAGATAATTCTATTAAATATCATGTAAAAATTGACCAGGGTCGAATTTATACTTGGGTATCTCAAAATGCACTTGAACACATGGACTCAGATGCTGATAATTTTAAGCAGACAATCACTATTAAGACCGAAAGAAAGACTGGCGAAACTATCATAAGAATATCCAATCCAAAATTTACAACCGATGAGCCTACAGTAAGAGGTACAATCGTTGGTGATGTGATAAATAAACCAAGCGAACCAAAAATAACAGATGAACAGAGAACTGTTTTGGAAGGACTTTATTTGTTGGGTTATAGATATTTAGCTTGTGACGATATTCGTAATGCTTTAGTAGCTTACGAAACACGCCCCTGCAAAGCAGAAGCAATATGGTATGGTGGAATACATTCAATTAGTGTCAACAACATAACAAAGGTATTAAACAATCTTTGTTCTTGGGAAGACAAAAAGCCGACCTCGATTGAGTGGTTGCTAGGCAAAAAAGATAAGAATGAGTAATATAAAAGTTTTCTTTTATTGAGGTAAACAAATGAAAAAGAATAGCAGATTAACGGACACTAAGATGAAATATTTCGACATATTAGATTCATATGGTAAGGATGATAATATGTTTCCACCACCGACAGATGCCCAATTAGCAGTAAATCTTCTATGTCAATATTTATTAGGTGAAGATTATTATGTCAATGACCCTGTACCTGCTCGACAATGTAATACTGTCATTATACAAGATATTCTACATAAATATTGCAACAGAAAAGTTACCAAAGATTATAACAAATATAAAAATGCTAGGAAAATATTAAACCAAGAATAATGACAAAAGTTTATACTTGATAAGGAGTAAAACGGAAATGGATAAAGAGATAAGAAAACTTAAATGTAAATGTTGTAGATGGTATTATGATAAATTTAATGGCTTTCATGCCTGTGAAGCTATAGATTGCGAAGATAGCTTTGAAATATCATTACTGAAAATAAAAAAATGTTGCAAAGGAAGAAGACATGTCTATTACGGACTTACTTAATCTTATTAATTTTGCTTAAATTGTAGGAAATGATTTTGTGAGCTAGAAATTAAATAATACAAAAGATACTGAATATGAAAAACATGAATAAGTAATACATAAAAATTTAGTTTTATTTATAGAAAGAGGTAGAATATGATAACGAAAGAGGAGTTTGAAAAGATAAACGACTATGTGAGAGAGCCGCTAACGGAGGACAAGGTCTTTGTTTTCAGGGTGGCGCTTTGTGACAATGACATTGACAGAGATGGTGAAAAGTTTTCATCAGGTGCTTTGAGGAAGCTTGCGGAGCTTTTTAAGGGCAGAACGGGTATTTTCGATCATGATCCTAAAAGCTCAAAGCAGACTGCTAGAATATTCGACACATGGGTGGAAACTCTGCCTGGGAAAATTACGACAGACGGAGAGGTCTACCGCAGGCTTATGGCAAAGGCTTACATGGTGCGTACTGCTTCTAACGGCGATCTTATAAGCGAGATCCAGGGCGGAATAAAGAAAGAGAGCTCCATTAGCTGCACCATGGGAAAGAAGCTTTGCTCTGTATGTGGAGCGGATATGTACAAGGGCGGCTGTGACCATGAAAAGGGCGGTGAATACGGCGGTAAGCTGTGTTATCACATTCTTGACGAGCCGCTTGACGCTTACGAGTGGTCGTTCGTGGCAGTGCCTGCACAGGTGCAAAAAAATGGCATTGAAAGTTTGACAACAAGGAGAGACGGCAATGCGAGAAATACTATTTAGAGGCAAACGCACCGACAATGGCGAATGGGTAAGTGGCTATTACGTTGTCAGGAAACGTCCATACTTCAAAGACAAGGGTGTTAATCTCGAACATATTATTTACGACAATATGGAGATTGAGGACGGCAATTACAAACAGTTTGTAGACACAATCATGACAACATATGTGGTAGATCCTAAGACAATCGGTCAGTACACAGGGGTGACAGACACGAACGGCAGAAAGATTTTTGAAGGGGATATTGTTATATCCAATTACATAGATTACGAAGATGAGCGTGGCGTAGTTCAATGGGACAGTGATATTGCAAAATTTATTATAACATTTTCTACGTTTACGATAGATTTTGATAATGTGTACGGACGTGAACTTGAGGTTGTCGGAAACATACGTAATAAATTAAATGTCAAAAAAAGCAATTAATTTTAAGAAATGCAAGTTAATGAAAATACGCTACTTTAGCATATCCTAAAACAGTGTAAATACGCACTTTTAGACACTTAAAATCTGAATAAAAGAGAAATTTTATTTAGGAGATGATACTGATAAAGCAAGAATATATAAAATCACCACTTAATTATGTGGGTGGCAAATACAAGCTTCTACCGAAGATTTAGAGGTCTTGATTACAAACTATTGAGGAGGACAACATTTAATGAAAACACTTACGGGGACAAGCCTAGCTGGAATGTCTCCTACAAGAGAAAGAGTGACTAATGATTTTTACGCAACACCATTCAATGCGACAGAAGCCATTTTAAAAAGAGAAAAATTATTTGGTAGCATACTCGAACCTGCTGCTGGTCAAGGGCATATATCAAAAGTCCTCAAAGAATTTTATCCATATTCAGAAATTGTATCTACTGATTTGGTTAGTAGAGATAGTCCTTTTGGAATTGATATTACTCCAAACGTTGACTTTCTTACATATAATTACAAACGCAAATTTGATAATATTATTACCAATCCACCGTTCAAATTTGCAAAAGAATTTATTCTTCGATCATTGGATTTAGCAAATGAAAAAGTTATTATGTTTGCAAAAATCCAACTTCTTGAAGGGCAAGATAGATTGAAAATGTGGGAAAACACTCCTATAAAAACAATTTATGTGTTTTCTAAAAGAGTAAACCCAATGCGTAATGGTAGTGAGGTAGATGAAAAGGGGAAGCCTTGGGCAAGCACTATGTGTTTTGCATGGTTTGTATGGGAACATAATTATGAAGGCTTGCCAACAATAGAGTGGATTTAATTTTATTTGAAAGGAGCAGTAAATGTCAACACCTAAGAAACTTTACATATCAGACCTACACATAGGTCATAAAAATATACTAAATTTTGATAATCGTCCATTTTTTAATCTTACAGATATGAAAGAAACTATTATAGATAATTGGAATAGTGTTGTCGGCAAAAATGACAGTGTGTATGTTCTAGGTCCCCACTTTGGATTTATGCAATCGTTAAAGTAATTCTTATAGTTATACTGACGATAATTGCGCTTAATGATAATGGAGTATCGTGCCGTAAAAGAAAGAAGAAACATTAAAATGTTTAATGGTAAAGAAAATACATATAAGAGACAAAATAAAAAAAACAGAAGCAAAAAAAGGAGAATAAAAATATGAGACTAACAAATACATGGATAAATGGAGATTGTCTTAAAGAACTGAAGAAAATGGCTGACGAGTCAGTGGATATGGTAATTACTTCACCGCCATATCACAATCTGAGGGTTTACAGTAATGACCCATGCGACCTTTCAAATTGTGAAAGCTACGAAGAATATTATTATCTTCTCGGTCTTGTAATTGCCGAGTGTCAGAGAGTCCTTAAAAAAGGCGGTAAATTTATAATGCAGTTTGAGGACTATAACTACACCATTGGTAGAGATAATAAAATGGGACAGGAGAGCTTAACAGGTAATATAAATAAGATTATGCTTGACAATAAATTTTCTCTTTGGACTAAGGCATTTTGGAGAAAATATTCCGCACAGAGAGCTATGCTTGCACAGGGTAATCTTTATTATCGCAATATGAAAGCAAGAGATACCATTCTCGCTGCGAATGTAGGCTTTGTTTATGTCTATAAGAAGGAAGGAGATTGTGAACTTATTAAGGCTTCTGATATTACACTCGCTGAATGGGCAGATTGGGCAGATGGTGTATGGAACATTTCCAATTCTGGTATAGGGCATACAACTCCGTTTGCGGAAGAACTTGTTAAGCGTTGTATCAAGCTTTGGTCTTGTCCGAACGATACCGTTTTAGATTGTTTTGCAGGTGCAGGAACGGTTAATAAGGTAGCAATAGAATGTGGAAGAAATGCTATTGGCATTGAACTCAACAAGGAATTTTATGATCTGGCTATTGAAAAGAGATTCTCACTTTGGGACGATAGTGTTTACGAGTCTGACAATAGTATAGAGAAGATGAAAGAACGTTTTAACGAACAGCTTCTTATTGGCAAAGGACAGAGTGCAAAGGCAAAGGCTGAAAAGGAAGAAAAGAAAACACTGACCAATAAGAAAAAGTCACTTCAGACTCAGATTAAAGAACTTGAAGCCCAGCTTGCAGCACTTGAAGTTAAGAAGTCTGAAATCGCCAAAATTAAGAACTCGGCAAAGGAGTCAATTAATGATTGAGTTGTCAGTGCCTGTTGAAAAGATACCATACATAAGGACTATTGAAGGACGTAAATTTAAAAATGGTAAATGGCAGTTTCCTGACTCAGCATTAACTGTACTACAACAATATGAACTAATTGACAGCAATATCGTTGTTTCCAAGAAAGAGAAAGTTCAATATGAGCTTTCTCCATATCTTAGAGATTATCAGCAGAAGATTGTCAATAACGCACTGAACGAGGGCTGTTATGCAATATTTTCTGAGACGGGTACTGGGAAAAGCCCTATGGGGCTTGAAATAGCCATACATTTCGATAAGGCTCTTATACTATGTCCGTTATCCGTAATAGAAACTGCATGGATTGATGATTGTCATAGGTTTTATCCTGATAAAATCATCATGAATTGCCATGGCAGTTCTAAAACAGAACGCTTAGAAAAGCTAAATTCAAAAGCTGATATATACATAATGAATTATGAAAGCTTTAAAATACTTAAAAATGAGATTCGGAACGTTCAGTTTGATTGTTTAATTATTGACGAAAGCTCTGTTATGAAGAATATGACAAGTCAAATTACATCAGATATCCTTGAAATGATAGATGTAATTCCTCACAGGTTTGTTTTAAGTGGTTGTCCTACACCAAACCATAATGCAGAGATATTTCCTCAAATAAAGCTTGTTGATAGCGATGTATTTGGAAATAATTATTATGGTTTCCTTGCAAAGTATTTTACTCAGGATATGGCTAACCCTCACAGATGGTATCAAACTCAGGAGAATAAAAATGCGTACTATAACAGACTTTCTGAAAAATCTATTTTTCTTGCCAAAGACGATTGTATAGCTTTACCTGATAAGACTTTTGAAATTAAGAAGATTAATATGGGCAAAACGCAGAAAATGTATTATCAAAATATGGTACAGAATATTAAAGATAATATTAACTCATGGAGCAAATTTGAGTTCACGGCAAAGCTAATGAAATTGCGTGAGATTTTAAGTGGTTTTGTAATTAACAAAGATAATAGTATTACCGATTTTGATACTGAAAAAGATAAAATTTTACAGCAATCTATTGAAGAAATAGGAGACAAGCCTATTATAGTATGGTGTCAGTTTATCCATGAAATTGAAAGACTTGCTAAAAAATTCAATGGTATGGCTCTTACAAGTAAAACGAAAAATCGTGACGATATAATTAGAGATTTTAAAGACAATAAAGTCAAATTGTTATTTACACACCCACAATTACTAGGCAAAGGCTTAACTTTTACAAATTGTAGTTATAATATTTATTATTCATTGAGCTTTAGTTACGAGGACTTTAAACAAAGTCAAGATCGTATACACCGTTTTGGGCAAACTAATAAATGTACATACATAATTCTTCAGATGAAGAACACTATTGATGAACGAATTTATAATTGTCTTAGACGAAAGGGCAATGCAGTTGATGAACTGTATCTTGAAATGGGGTTAAAGAGCATAAATGATTTCAAAGAAAATTCTTAACGCTCTTACGAAAGAGCAACTAATATTCCTAATAAATCAATATCAGCATATGGAATTTATTATCTCGGAAATCTGTGTCAACGAGAGTAAGCAGCATATTCCGTCTGAGCAGACGATAGAAGAGATAAGAAAAGAACTTCGCAACTGTAATCTCCCCTTTTGTACTTCTACAGAAGAATTTACATCACTTTTAGATTATAAAATGGGCAAAATTACACTTAATGAATACAAAGAAAGAATTGGAATTGATTGAAAGGAGACAGAATGAAACTTTTGGAAAGTATAAAACTTGCATTGCAAGTTTTCCCAAATAGCTTTATTAATCGAAATAACGAGGTTATTCTTATTCCAAAATTCAATGTCTATATTCAGCTTGACGATGTGAACACAAATGAAGATTTCAAGGTAAAACTTTGTGAGTGGCTAAGTCGAGATTGCTCTTGTGCGTTAAGATATTCACGAGACAAAAGGCTTGTAAGATATTGGCAAGACAATACTAATGCTTTTAATAAAATTTGTGGAACTAATTTTACAATGGAGCAAATGAGTTATATCTATACATATTTGGGTAATGGCATAAAACATAATCTTACAAGACAGTTCGTAAGAAACGGATTTGACCTTTTTGTTATAGAGAAATTCGTTATAACAAGATAACTACAGGAAGGAAATAATTAAATGAATAAATCTAGCGACAAAATTGTTAAATTAAGGAGAGTACAAAATAACGGTCTTGAAATAGAAAAACTTAAATTGGAAATTGAGACATTGAAAAAAAATTATTCAAAATTGAATAAAAAGATTAAGAAAATGAATAAGAAAATTAAGAAAGTTGTACTATTGAATAATTCAACATATGTTTACGAAGATGAAAGTGATGGAACAAAACTATCAATATAAAAACTTGGTAAGAAAGGCGTGTAAAAAATGGCGTGTTACAAGGCTATTGAAGAAGCAATAAAGAATGGTAGACCAATCCCTGACGATGCTATTGATTTGCCAAAGCATTATGATGATAAAGCGGAGTCTTGTTCTTCAAACGGTATAAGTTGGGAAACTCTTATTAATGCAGATTATGAGCATTGTTTGGGCAGAATTAATTATTTACAGAAATACATTTCATCTTTGGAACAAAGAGTTGAACTTTTGAACGCTCAGATTGGTTTACTAGAGGCAAAGGGGTTGATGTAAAAGTTGGGAGATAAACAAAATGGATTGTACTATTCAAAATATAAAATGTGAAATCTGTGGTCGAGTGTTTCACAAAGTCTGCCATGCAGAGCCATATGAGAAAGTCTGTGATAATAGTGAATGTTTCCATAAAAAGTTCTGGCTTGAAATTATAAAAGAAAAGGACGAACACGTTATTATTAATGGCATTTGTTATTACTTAAACAAAGCTCACCCAATGAGTGATAGTCCTTTTAGGGGATATGGTGGTAGAGAATTTAAAATTAAATTACATACAGGTGAAATTATCGTAACAAATAATTTATGGCACAATGGTGAAGTGCCTAAAGAATTTCGAGATAGATTGCCTGATAATGCAGAGTTTGTATAATTGTAATAGGAGTTAATTGATGGAAATGGAGGTAACAAATGTTTGTAACCAAATTGGGTGAAAATTTTATTGAGGGTATAACACTATTTAAAGGGCAATGTAAAGCTTGCAATTCTGAGTTTTATTTTGAGGAAAAAGAAGCCAAAGAATTGTATGGAAAAGGTGAAATCGGTCACTCAGAAGAAGAAATGCTTCGAGTTTCAATGGGTGACCCTTGTTGGAGAAACGAGTTTGGAAAATATGATCCTTACGAAGTACCAATTTTGATAACACGTTGTCCCTGCTGTAATGAGCTTGTTAAACTAAACCAAATGACGTGTACCCACGAAACATATACTGAATTGAAAAACAAGCATAGAATTGCATTGGAACATCTTGCAGAATATAATGGAGTATATCCTTTGAAATTTAAGTGTTCTGATAGTAGGCTGTCTGTTGATATGAAAAATAGGATTGAAAAAGTCAAAAGCATTAGCAAAAGCATTAGCTGGATCGTGAAAAAGTTGAAAGCAACTAAAATATAAAACCAACATTTTATTAAGAAAAATAAGAGACAAAACAAAACGGAACGCTCAGATTAGCTACCTGAGTGAACATGATAATTGCAATTATCTTCCAATAAAGAACAAATTGGAGGATTTACAAATAGTGAAAACGGAAAAAATAACAGTACACGAATTATTTAGTGGTATAGGCGCACAAGTTTCAGCACTAGAAAGGCTCGGAATACCTTGTGAAATTAAACACACCTCAGATATAGACCATAATGCAGTTTTAGCTTATGCTTCTATTTATTGTGGACTTACGGAAGATCTAATAAATACATACGCTGAATATCCTGCAAGAGAAGAAATGGCTAGGCAGCTTACAGAAGTTAATCTTGGATATGACTTTCAGAAAAACAAGCCATATAATTGGTACAGATTTGTAAATAGCAAATCAAAAGAGCTTGAAAAATATTGGCTTGCCAATAAGCTTTCTAGGAATTTAGGTGATATTAGTAAACTCGAACATCTTGATTATGCTGATTTTTGGACATATTCATTTCCTTGTACCGATATTTCTGTGGCAGGTAAAAAAGAGGGAATAAAACAGGGTCAAACACGTTCAGGTTTACTATATGAAGTACAAAGACTTCTTGAAAGAGCCAACCAAATGTTGACTTTACCAAAATATCTAATGCTCGAAAATGTCAAAAATCTTGTGGGTAAAAAGTTTAAACCACAGTTTGACCAATGGGTGGCTTGGCTTGATGAACTTGGCTACAATACATATTGGAAAGTTTTAAATGCTAAAGATTATGGTGTTCCTCAAAATAGAGAAAGAGTGTTCGCAATAAGTATTCGCAAAGATATTGATGATGGCAAATTTGAATTTCCGCAGCCCTTTGATAACGGAGTCAGACTTAAAGATGTACTTGAAGATAATGTAGACGAAAAGTATTATCTAAGTAAAGATATACAAAATAGACTTATCATCACTGACGAAACATTAACAAAAAACATTATTGACACTACTAAGCCAGAATATAGAAGTATCGGACAACGTGATTTAGTTTACTCTGAAAATTCTATTATGGGTACTTTAGTTGCAACAGATTATAAACAGCCTAAACAAATTTTAGAAACTAATCGCTGTATTCAAGTTGGCAACTTAAATTATTATAATTATGATAAAATGAATAGAGTTTATTCAAAAGGAGGCTGCTCTCCCGCATTGGAAATTATGCAAGGTGGGAATAGGCAACCTAAAATAGCAGAGCCAATAGCCTATGTGAAAGAAGCAATTAAGAAAGGCTACGCAGAAATTTATGAAGGTGATAGTGTAAATCTGGAACAACCTAATTCTAAAACAAGAAGAGGTAGGGTCGGAAAAGGTTGCGCACAAATATTGACTACAAGTTGTAACCAAGCTGTAATTGAACCCGAAATCAAAAGCTTGAGAGTTCGTAAATTAACTCCCAAAGAATGTTATAAACTTATGGGATTTACTGATAAACAATTCGATAGATCACAAGCTTTTAGTTCTGACAGCCAACTTTATAAACAGGCAGGTAACTCTATTGTGGTTGATGTACTTTATTACATATTTGGAAAACTGTTTGAAGTTGATATTGAAACTAGAAAGGAAACAGAATGTTAAATAATGCTTGGAATACTCTCTTGAAATGTACATGGGTGGCTTGCTTTGACACCCATAACTTTCAAGAAGGAAAAGTATACGAAGTAAAAAATGGCAGACTAATAGACGGTCATGGCAGAAAAAGTTGTAATACATATGACAATGTTTACGATATTAATGACAGCTTTTATGCCAGATTTAAGGAAGTAAAGGAGTGAATAAAAAACATGGCAAGTGAGATACGAAATGATTGTGTGGGCTGTACGGCTCTCGGACTTCCCTGCCGCCATTGTTACATGGGTCAAGATTATCGTGTTTTAATATGTGACAAGTGTGGAACTGAGGTTGATATGCTTTATATTATTGACAATGACTCGGAAGAACTTTGCCAAGAATGTGCCAAAGAAAAGGCTATTGAATATTTGTCAAATCATAATGTAGACATTGACGATTTGTGTGAATACAACGATATTCCTTGTGAAAAAATGAACGGAGAAGATTATTACAACAAACATTACTATTGTGATGATGAGGAATAAATACATATGAATAAAAAGAAAGACGAGACAACAAAACAAATAATACAGCTTATAGTTGCTGTTTGCGTAATAGTTATCGGTTTTGGAGTTGTAAAAGTTATTGGTATTAACGAAGATTACAAGCACAATTTTGAAAGAAACAAAGCCGAAAATTCAACAGTTGATACAATTACCACTACCACAAACACTATAACTAAAAATACAAAAGCTAGATCGGTAGAAAATAAAAAAATTACAGTAAAAGCAAATACTAAATCTACTACAACCACCAAAGAAACAAGAGCTACAAAGCCGTATAGCCATAAAATAACCGAAACTACAACGATAGTTACCAAGTCTGAAACAGAGCCAGAAATAGAACTTGTTTTTTACGATATTCCAACAGGTGATACTTCATTTCACGGCTATATGGATTATGCCTACATCACAGACATCAATTCTCTGCAATATCAGTTGCAACTGAATTGTTGGACGGATAGCCAAGGAATACGCAGACAAGGTGACGATGTTTGTATTGCTTTAGGAAGTTATTACGGTACAGAAATAGGCACACGCTATCTAATTACAACCGACATGGGTAATTCATTCACCGCTGTTTTAGCCGATTGTAAAGCTGATATTCATACTGACTACAATAATCAGTATCGAGATACAGGCAATGGCTTTAAGAACGTGGTTGAGTTTATAGTTGATACATATGCACTTGACCCTGATGTTATGAGCAGTGGCAACATTGGTACTTATGACAATTATTCTGGTAATATTGTATCAATTCAAAAAATTAATTAGAAAAGAGGTGAATTTAAAAATTGGCATACGACAAGAAAGCAGGAAAAAGAAAGCGTTTAGCTAGAGAGGAGGAAAACAGACAGCTAAAACGCTACAAGTCAGAGTGTAGAGAATTAGATACATATTTTATGAGTGAGGACGAACTCATTCGAGCCAAAGAAAGACAGAGGATAACAAAAGCTAAAAATAAAGCAATCGTACAAAGAGCTTATATGATTGCTATGATAACAAATTAAACAAGCGAGAAAGGACAGATGAAAATGGTAACGGAGTATACAGCATATAAAATTAGATTTACTACAGTAAAAGAAGTACAGCAGTTTATTAGACTTGCGAACATGGTTGGCTATACTATAGACCTGAAGCAGAGCCATTATTGCGTAAATGCAAGTAGTATAGTGGGCATATTTGCACTTGACCTTGAAAACGAGGTAATAATGTTTGTGCCGACAGAACAAGAAAAGAACGCAGAAGAAATGTTCGCAGAATTTATTATAAAGTAAAGGAAAAGACGATGAAAGTAACAATACTTGAATATCCAACTAATGAAGATTGGATTGCAGTAAAACAAAGAGCCTTGGTGACAGTAGGGCTAAAAGCTAAAACACCACCGACAGACGAGTGGAAATATAAAATATTAAAAGCAAGACATTCACCGATACGCAGATTAAGATTTTCGGTACTGTTTGAAGATATCCCTAATTGGGTAGCGGTGCATCTTGTGAGACACATTCACGCACAACCTTATGTGAAATCTCAGAGAAACGATAGGCAATCTAATTATGATAGAACTAAAGCCCCACAGGACGCTCCTGTAAACATGATATGGGATTTCAATGGCGAAGAACTAATGAACATTGCCAATAAGAGATTGTGTAATCAGGCTGCTAAAGAAACAAGAGAAGCTATAAAAGAAATGTGCGATAAAATTATTGAACTTGATGATATTTGGAAAGATTTTCTCGTTCCTATGTGCAAGTACGTTGGAGAGTGTAAAGAAATGTTTCCATGCTATTTAAAGGAGAATGACGGTAAATGACTAAACCACTATTTTGTATTCTTGGAGCTTCGGCAAGTGGCAAATCAACACTTGTGCAAATGCTTGAAAAAGAATTTAATATGAAGCAGATACCCTCTTACACAACTCGTTCTCCGAGATACGAGGGTGAAGCAGGTCATACATTTGTTTCAGAAAAGGAATTTAAGGCACTTAATGATATCGTGGCATATAACTACTATCTTAACAATCATTATGGAGTAACGGCAAGTCAGATTGACGATGATACATATAATCTTTACGTTGTAGACCAAACAGGGCTTAATGAACTCCGTAAAAAGTACAAAGGCAACAGAGAGATTTATTCTATTTTTATAGATTGCTCGTATATCAATCGGTACAAGCGTTTGTTTGGACGTTACCATAAAATGTACAAGAATTTTGATAAAGCACTTAAAGAAACCAGTAAACGTACAGAACAAGATAAAATAGAATTTAAAAACTGCAAATCATCTGTTGATTACGTTATCAATAATGATGAAAATATAAACACAGCTTATGAAAATCTAAAAAATTATGTGAAAAGAATTATAGCTAAGCAGGAGGGAGATAATGATACCGAAACCGAACATAATTAACAGAGAACATTATAATAGCATTGTTTACTTATCTCACCCATATGGTGGTAAGCAAGAAAATTTAAGTAAAATAAATGAGTGCCAAAGGTTGTTGACTATAATGCACCCTGAGAATTTATATCTTAATCCCATTGCAATGTTTGGTAGCCTTTACGATTGTACCACTTATGAGCAAGGGTTGAACATGACTCTGTTGTTACTTGAAAAACTTGCAGATGAAATGATTATTTGTTCAAAGGATTGGCAATTTTCCAAAGGTTGCTGTGCAGAGATCGAATATTGTAACAACAGACATATACCGTATAAAATTTATACTTTGGAGCAAATTAGAGATGGATACGAAAAATACAGAAAGGAACATGATAAGAATGGCTAATTTTATTATTGGTGCTTTGGTTGGGCTTGTACTTGGTTTTCTAATAGCCTATAGAACAGTAACCGAAATGCTTGATGAATTAAACGAGAATGATAAAGAGGAAAATGCCAATGGAACTGAAAGCAAATCTGATAAGACCTAGACCGTGGCGTATTGGTGTAGATTGTGATAATGTCATTAATAATCTAGCAGAGAGTATTATTGATGTTTATAACAAGGACTATAATGATAATTTGTCCGTTGCCGATATAACTACCTATAATATGAGACAGTTCTTTAAAAATGTATCTCAAGACAAATTCTATGACTATTTCACGGATAAGAGAGTATGGGACAACATAAAAGTGCTTGAAAATTGTGTTGCTACATTGAAGAAATACCATGATTTAGGTTGTGAAATTTACATAGTAACAGCTACAGCCCCACAGAACATTTCTAGTAAGGCAGCTTGGTTACAAGAACAACTTCCATTTTTAAATATGTATGATAGCCTGATAGTCATAAAGAACAAGCAAATGCTCGGTGGGGATATTGACATTCTAATTGATGATTGCGTAGACAATTTAGTTGGTGGCTATTATCATAAAATTTTATTTGATTATCCATGGAATAGACTTGGGTTTGAGTTATATGAAAACAACGCTCATATGTTACACCAAAGATATCGTTGTAGGAATTGGAATGATATTGATGAGGCAATTAACATAATTATGAAAACTGATATGGGTACAGAAATAGAATTAGACTTAAAGCCAGAGAATATAGGGAATACAGAAAACGAACAAAGAATAGAGTTTGTTGTGAATGATGATAAGGAGCGATAAAATGTGCAAAATAGTAATTAAAAGAGATGGAACTAAAGTTAAGTTTGAAAGAGCAAAGATCGGTAAGGCAATTTTGAAAGCGTATAACGAAGTTTATCCTGATACATTGGATATAAATGCTGAACTTGCAAGCGACATATGTTGTGATGTGTGCAGAAAGCTTGAAGCCATGGCAGAAATTTCAGTAGAAGATATTCAGGACATAGTTGAAACAACGCTTATGGATTATGACAGAAATGTAGCAAAAGCCTATATTACATATAGATATAAACGTAGCCTTGTAAGACAAAGCAATACAACCGATAAAAGTATTCTTGAATTAATTGATGGTGTAAATGATTATTGGAATAACGAAAATTCAAATAAAAATGCAACACTCGCCACAACACAAAGAGATTACTTTGCAGGAATTACAAGTACGGATATTTCACAAAGATTTCTATTGCCATCAGATGTAGTTGAAGCACATAAGCAAGGCATTATCCATTTCCATGATATGGACTATTTCGCAGAACATATAAGTAATTGTTGTCTTGTAAATCTTGAAGATATGTTGCAGAATGGTACAATGATTAATAAAGTCAAGATTGAAAAGCCACATAGACTTATTACGGCAACTACGATTGCAACGCAAATTATTACTGCTGTAGCAAGTTCTCAATATGGTGGTACAAGTATTACACTTACACATTTAGCCCCTTTCGTTAGAGATAGCTATATTTATCATCTAAATAAATATAAAGATCGTGGACTAGACTATGATAAATCTGTAGAATTTGCAAGACTTGATACAAAAAAAGAAATTGAAGATAGTGTTCAAACTTTTAATTATCAAATTAACAGTATGTCAACCACTAATGGGCAAACACCATTTTTAACTGTATTCATGTACCTTGGTGAAACAAATGAATACAAAGAAGAATTGGCAGCTTTAATTAAGGAATTTATTAAGCAACGTATTCTTGGCTTGAAAAATGAAAATGGTGTTTATGTTACACCTGCTTTTCCTAAACTTATTTACGTTCTTGAAGAGGACAATATAAGAAAAGGCTCAAAATATTGGGACATTACTATTGAAGCCGTAAAGTGTACTGCTAAAAGATTAGTGCCAGATTACATAAGTGAAAAGAAAATGAAGGAACTAAAAGAGGGTAATTGCTTCCCATCAATGGGGTGCAGAAGCTTTTTAGCTCCATACAAAGATGAAAATGATAATTACAAATTCTATGGTAGATTTAATCAGGGCGTTGTTACGATAAACCTTGTTGATGTCGCCCTATCATCAAATAGAGATGTAAATAAATTTTGGCAGCTATTTGAAGAAAGAACAGAATTGTGTCACAAGGCTTTACATTGCAGGCATGAAAGACTCAAAGGAACTTTATCAGATGTTGCACCAATTCTGTGGCAAGATGGTGGGTTTACTAGACTAAAGAAAGGCGAAAAAATAGATAAATATCTTTATGGTGGTTATTCATCTATTTCACTTGGTTATGCAGGTCTTTATGAATGTGTAAAATACATGACAGGTCATAGTCATACAGACAACAGTGTGGGTGAAAAATTTGGTCTCGAAGTAATGGAAAGACTTAATAAAAAATGCGAACAATGGAAAAGTGCAGAAAATATTGGCTATTCATTATATGGCAGCCCAATAGAATCCACAACATACAAATTTGCAAAATGTCTTAAAAAACGTTTTGGTATTATTGAGGGTATTACAGATAGAGATTATATAACAAATTCTTATCACGTTCCTGTTTTTGAAAAAATCAACCCATTTAAGAAATTGGCTATTGAAAGTAAATTTCAATCACTAAGTCTAGGCGGTGCGATCAGTTATGTAGAATGTGCTGATTTGCAAAATAATATTCCTGCTATTCTTGAAGTAATTAAGTTTATTTATGACAACATTATGTATGCCGAACTTAATACAAAAAGCGATTATTGTCAAGTGTGCGGATATGACGGAGAAATCAAAATCATTGATAACAATAATAAGCTAATTTGGGAGTGTCCTAATTGTGGCAATAGAGATACAAATAAAATGAATGTTGCTAGGCGTACTTGTGGATTGACCTAACAATATAGTCCACGTTAAATAGGTTAAACTGCGGAGAACTCCCCATAATCCTAATTCACCACAACGGAATTGGAAACGATAAACGTGACGGTGGTGCGAATTTAAAATTCAATAGTCCGACAGGATAGAAACCATAAAAAGTAATTAGGATAGGGACAATCGAGTGTGCAAGTCACTCAAACGCATCGAAGCTCCTTAACACATAATGGTGATGGAGAACGTTCAACGACTATAATACCTATTGATAATATTAAATTATTTATAATAAAACGAATAATAATATTGTTAAATTGTATAGTCTACTCCCCTCATAAATATCGGGAAACCGAGGGTAAAAAAGGATATTGGTAGCAATTTTTGGAATCAAGGCAGAACTCAAGAAATTAAACAGAGGTATGTTCACCTTGATAACCATAATATAGGAGAATAAACAATGAGATATGCTAGTATAAGACAAATGGATATTAGCAATGGAGAAGGCATTGGGGTCGCTTTGTTTGTGCAAGGCTGTCATTTTCATTGTTTTAATTGCTTTAATCCAAATACTTGGGACTTTAATGGTGGCAAGGAGTTTGATTTACATGAATACGATACTCTCATAAAAGCCGTTAAACAACCTTTCATACAGCGTGTGTCATTTCTTGGTGGAGAACCACTTTGCCCTGAAAATCGTGCATATGTAACAAACATATCTAATATGATAACAACACTTTGTCCTACCAAAACACAATGGCTGTACACAGGATATAAGTGGGAAGAAATTAAAGACTTACCTATTATGGAATGTCTTGATGTAGTCATTGACGGTCAGTATGAAGATGATAAACGTGACATAACATTAAAATGGCGAGGGTCAAGCAATCAGAGAGTTATTGATGTGCAGGAAAGCCTAAAGCAAAACAAAGTAGTATTGTGGTGCGATTAACCACACAAAAAATAAAAGGGTCTACATATGAGCAAACCCTTTGACAAGTCATTAGCCACCATAGAAATTATAATGTGTTCAATATTATGTTTCTGAATGGTGGCGACTAATGACTCTATTAATTATAACATAAAGCAAAAGAAAAGTAAAGTAAAGGAGATAAAAATGATAACAACAGTAAAATTTGCAAAGACAAAACCAAATGCAATTATACCAACCAAAAGACTAGAAGATGCAGGCTATGACGTTTATCCTTGTTTTGACGAAGATTACATGATAATAAAACCACATACTACGGTTATAATACCGACAGGCATAGCTTCAGCTTGTGATACAGATTACTGTTTCGTATTGTACGAGAGAAGCTCAACAGGTACTAAGGGCATGGCACAGAGGTGTGGAATAATCGACAGTGGTTATCGTGGTGAGTGGGGTGTTCCAATTACCAATACTAATGACATACCAATAGTCATTTGCAAGAAAGAGTCTATTACTGACTTTAACGATTTTGCTAGTATTTTGTTATTCCCATATGGAGAAGCTAATTACATTTTATATCCATATGAAAAAGCCATTTGTCAGGCTCTTGTACTTCCTGTTCCAGAAGTTGAGATAGAAGAATATACATACGAGGAACTTAAAGCCATTCCGTCAGAAAGGGGTACAGGTCGCCTTGGTAGCAGTGGAAAGTAAGATTGTGAGTAAAAAATGAAAAAAAGCAAAACAGCTCTGGTAACAAAGGGCAAAAAGAAAATACCAATAAATATCATTATACATAATCCAAACAACATGGATAAATTCAATAGTTATTATTCATCTGTCATTATTGATACAATAAAAAGAATAGCATAAATATAAAGGTGTCCGACAATGGCAAATATTGTCGGACACCTTTATATTTATTGACTTTTTTCAGAAAATATGCTATAATAAAAGACTATCTACAAAAAGGAGACATATAAATGAGAATAGCAATATATTCAAGAAAATCAAAATTTACAGGCAAAGGCGAAAGTATTGGAAATCAAATTGAAATGTGTCGAGATTATATCGCTACAAATTATAATGGTGAAGAACATTTTATACAAGTATTTGAAGATGAAGGCTTTAGCGGTAAAAATCTTGACCGACCACAATTTAAAAAAATGATGGAAATAGAAAATGTCATACCATTTGATTTAATAGTTGTGTATAGATTAGACAGAATTAGCCGTAATGTAGGCGACTTTGCTTCTTTAATTGAAAAACTAAATAAAAAGAATACGTCATTTGTATGCGTAAAAGAACATTTTGATACAGGTAACTCTATGGGACGTGCAATGATGAACATAGCTGCGGTTTTTGCACAGTTAGAAAGAGAAACTATAGCAGAGCGTATTAAAGATAATATGTATCTTTTAGCGAAAGAAGGTCATTGGCTCGGAGGAACAACACCATTAGGCTATAAATCCATTGAAGTTACAAATGGTAAAAGGACACATTTTGAACTTATCATTGATGAAAGTCAAATAGATTTGGTAAATATAATTTTCAGTAAATATAAACAGCTTGGTAGCATTAACGGAGTAGAAACATATTTGTTTGCGAATGGTTATAAAACTCAAAAAAATAACTATTGGCATAAATCTAATGTAAAACGCATTTTAACCAATCCAATCTACTGCATTGCGGATATTGATAGCCTAAATTATTTCACTGAATTGGGCTGTAATATTTGTTTTACACTTGACGATTGTAATGGTAAGAAAGGCATTTATCCGTATAATAGGTTTTCAGGACAAAAAAGAGAAATGCAATCATATGATCGATGGATTATTACTATATCAGAACACCAAGGAATTTTGACAGGCAAAGAATGGGTGGCTATTCAGCAACAATTAAAGGCAAATTCAAAAGATGGTTTCGGTGGGAAGGCAAACGAAAGACGTTCCACTAGCAACACTTCACTTTTATCGGGTGTACTGTTCTGTTCATGCGGAGCTTATATGCGACCAAAAAAATATCCATCGGGAAATACCTTTTATATTTGTGAAAACAAAATGGATAAAAAAATAACTGAGTGCAATAATTCTAACATCAATGCAGACGAATTAGATAAAATAATCTTGAACGAGTTATTTTCTTTCGATATAAAAGATGGCGTTGTTGATTCACAAATTCAAAATCTAAAAGAACAAATTGCAAATATTGACAATGATTTGCAAAAACAAATTGGACGTTTAAAAAAGCAAATAGAAACTAATAAGAACACGGTGAATAAATTTATGAATATCGTGGCTCTATCTATTGAAAATGATACGCCAGAACAAGTGGTTGAAGTTTACAATCAGAAAATAAATGAGTTATTAAATCAAAATAAAATAACTCAAAAAAGAATTGACGAGTTGCAAGATACCAATATTGTTCAAGCAAAGATGAATGATAAATTAAACAGCTTGACAGATGCTATGGCATATCTTAAAGAAAATTTTGACAAATTAACTATTGTAGAAAAAAGAGGGTTTGTTAAAAAGATAGTTGATAGGATAGTTTGGGACGGCAATAATATCAATATTTTTATTAAAGGTATTTCAGAATTATCAGAATAAGCCAATTGAAATACCTAAGAAAATCATTTCCGTCATGTGTCAACAGCAGTTGCAGTTGAAGAGGCTATGAAGTAAGGTTTTAAGCCACTTCACAAATCTTGTAATGTGAACAACGATAAGACTTCGTGTTCAAAAGAATATCAGTAAGGCGTTAGATTTTGTTCTAACGCCTTATTTTTATGCAAAAAAAGACCTCCCCATGCTGTAAGAAAGGTCTGACGACCAAACTAAAGCGCAGGAAGGTCAATATAACAAATACAAGCTAAAAACTGCATAACTCCCATATTAAAAGAACTTTGCGATGTCCTCAACAGCTCTCCTTTTAGGTCTGGCAGGGGCTTCTGCAGGATAGCCAACGGCTATAACCGATACTACAATCTCGCTTTCAGGTATTTCAAGCACCTCACGGAGCTTTTCTCCGTCCCTGATGCCCATTACAAGCGAGCCTAAGCCAAGCTCAGCCGCTTTGAGAAGAAGTATTTCATTGTGCAGACCAAGATCGTAAAAACCCCAACCATTGCCGACTTCATTATCAGGATCACCCTCTTTGTCAAAACCTGCTCTTGTATGTACAAAAGTCGTTACAAGAAGCGCCGCATTTTCAGACCTTTCTCTGTTAAATCCGGGCAAGCACTCCTCTCTTACCCTCTTTGTCATCTCGTCGCTGAGAACGCAGTAATACCTTGCAGTTTCAGAGTTTTTCCACGATGGTGCTTCTGTTGCGGCAGCTATGAGCGTTTCTATCTGCTCTTTTGTTACCTTTTTACTGCCGTCATATTTTCTTATGCTTCTTCTGCTTTCAATAAGCTTCTGAAATTCCATTTATATCTCTCCTTGTCAAAATGTGAGGCTCACGCCTGTTTCAGATACAATTATAACATATCACTTCCATCATTTCAAGTAGCAAAAGCCCTTGAAATGTTCATATTATTGTGATACAATAACGTAAAGACAATATGGGGGTGCAGACTATGAGCTTTGTAAAATTCGAGAACGTTTATAAAAGATACAAAATGGGCGAGATAACCATAAATGCCGCTGACGGTGTTTCATTTGAGATAGAAAAAGGCGAATTTGCTGTTATAGTAGGCGCAAGCGGTGCAGGAAAAACTACTATACTTAATATGCTCGGCGGCATGGATACCTGCGACGAGGGCAAGATCCTTGTTGACGGCAAGGACATTGCCACTTTTAATAAAAAGCAGCTCACAACATACCGCAGATATGACATAGGCTTTGTTTTTCAATTCTATAACCTTGTGAATAATCTTACTGCTAAGGAAAATGTAGAGCTTGCCACACAGATATGCGCACATGCCTCAAAGCCTGAAGAAGTGCTGAAAAAAGTGGGACTCGAGGACAGAATGAACAACTTCCCCTCCCAGCTTTCAGGCGGCGAGCAGCAGCGTGTTTCTATCGCACGAGCATTGGCGAAAAATCCTAAGCTTCTTCTTTGCGACGAACCAACGGGCGCTCTTGATTACAACACAGGTAAAAATATCCTCAGACTTTTGCAGGATACCTGCCGAAATGACGGTGTGACAGTTATAGTCATCACCCACAACTCCGCAATCGCACCAATGGCTGACAGAGTTATAACCGTAAAAAACAGCAAGGTAGACAAAGTTGAGATAAACAAAGACCCTGTTGACGTCTCTACTATCGAATGGTAACGGAGAAAAATATGAAACTTCTTTCACCTGTCAAATACGAATATGGCAATCTGAAAATAGGCGGAGGCGGCTTTGTGACAGGTATCACTTTCCACCCCACCGACAGCAAAACGCTTTATATACGCACCGACATAGGCGGTATCTACCGCTATGACTTTGACAAAAACACATGGGTCTATCTGGCAGACAAAGTTACCGCAGACGACCCTGCACAGACCTATCCCCTTGCAATAGCCCTTGACGAAAACGACCCAAATAAGCTGTTTTTCACCTGCGGAGATAAACGCTCAAATTATATCTGCATATCTGATGATAAGGGAGAAAATATAATACAAAAGGCACTGCCATGCAGCGTTCACGGAAACGAAGTTGGCAGAGCCACAGGCGACAGACTTATTTACAAAAACGGCAGGCTGTATTTCGGCTCTCAGACCGCAGGAATTATCTATTCTGAGGATATGGGCGAAAGCTGGCAAAGCGTAGACCTGTTTGGCGAGAAAAACATCTCGCTTATATGGACAGACAGTGAGGGCAAACTTTTTATAGCAGGCTGTTCAGGTGAAGCAAACTCCCTTGACGGTGTAACAAGAGGTCACACTCTGTATTGCTCCACAGACGGCTTGAAAAGCTTCGTTCCCCTCACCGCCCCCGACCCTGTAAAATATGAAAACTCCTCCTATTATGGCTTCGTGCCACAGCGTATCACCAGCGACAGCAGATACATATACATCACTTTTGCTTCAAGCGGAGAAGTATTCTACGGTGGCATGGGTGCTTATGCTTGCGACACAGGCTCGCTTTCAGGTGGCAAGGTATACAGATACCGCATCGAAAATGGAGTGACTGTTTTTGACAAAGACATCACCCCCGAGGACCATATCCCATGCGGCTACAGCGGAATATGTTCCAATGGCAAAATGCTTTTGCTATCAACTGTCTGCCGAAAAAATGGCGGAGATATGATCTATACAAGCACCGACAGCGGTGAAAGCTGGAAGATAATAATGAATAGGCTTGAATATAGCCGCTTCGATTGGAATATCCCATACATGAAACCACAATACAACGGCGGCGGAAACTGTGTCCACTGGATAAGCGACATAAAGCTTTCACCTTTTGACAGCGACACAGCCTTATTCAACACAGGAACAGGTCTGTTCATGATAACAGGTCTTGCAAGCGGAGATGTGCTTGTCAAACCATTCTGCGAAGGCATCGAGGAAACTGTTCACCTTAATGTATACACCACTCCCCATGGCAGGAATCGCATTATAGATATCATTGGCGACCTTGGTGGCTTTGCCTTTGAAGATTATGACAATGAGTGCGAAAATTCCTTTGCAAACGAAAATGGCGACCGCTACATCACCTGCCTTAATGCTGATCTCACCCTCAGCGACCCCGAATACATCGTCGCAACTCCCCGTGGCAACTGGACAGGCAAAACAAAAGGTGGTCTGATCTTATCCAAAGATTGCGGTTCAACGTGGGAAAGACTTCCCATGCCCCGTGGGCTTTCTGAGTTTATAGACCAAAAGCTTGACAACATCGAAAAGCCTAATGTAGACTCAGGTTGGACAGCGATATCTGCCGACGGCAAACGCATAATGTGGGCTGTTGCAGGCGGCAGAGGCTTTTCTAACAAGGCTGTCTGCTATACCGACGATGAGGGCAAAACATGGCAAAAGTCCATTTTTACGGACAGCAGTGGAAACTCAGCAGATGAACACAACGTAAAAATTTTCTCGGGCTATTACAACAGCGATCTTTTCTTCGCCATAGCAGAAAGAGAAAATCTGGGGCTTTACATCAGCCGTGACAAAGGTGCAACTTTCAGAGAAGTGTCCATAAAAACGGACATAAAGTGTCCACGATACGCTCACTATCAGCTTTCAAGACAGCCAGATAAAAGCGGAGTATTCTGGCTTGCAAACGGCATAAAGGGACTTTACCGCTTCGAGATAAAGAGTGACAGCGTGGGTATAAGTGATATTCTCCATGAGGACAGGATTAATTGCATAGGCTTTGGAAAAGGGCTTGAAGAAACTCCTGCAATGTATGTCACAGGAAATATCAGTGGCGAATACGGCTTTTATATTTCTGATGATCTGGGCGAAAGCTTCGCACGTATAAATACCGATAGACAGCAATACGGCGTTATACACTCAATATGTGGAGATATGCGAGAACACGGCGTTTTCTGCCTTGCCACAGGCTCTCACGGACTTATGTTCGGCAGACAAAAAAACCTTGCAAAGCCGTGAAAAATGTGGTATAATCAAAGTAACATAATTGAAAGGAAGTTCAATATGACCTACAAGGAAGAATTTATAAAATTTATGGTAGACAGCGGAGTTCTCACATTTGGCGACTTCACTCTTAAAAGTGGAAGAAAAGCTCCGTATTTCATCAACTGTGGAAATTATAAGACAGGTGAACAGCTTGCAAAGCTGGGCGGCTTTTACGCTGATTGCATAGCTGACAACAAAATACCTGTTGAAACACTTTTCGGACCTGCATATAAGGGTATCCCTCTTGCTGTTTCAGCCGTTATCGCACTTGCAACAAAGTATGGCATTGACGTTTCTTACTGCTTTGACAGAAAGGAAGCTAAGGATCACGGCGAGGGCGGAATGTTCGTTGGAAAGAAGCTTGCAGACGGAGAAAAGGTAATAATCATCGACGATGTTATGACATCTGGCAAGGCTCTCAGAGAGTCAATGCCAAAGCTCAAAAGTGCCGCAGACATAAACGTAACAGGCATGGTGATAACAGTTGACAGAATGGAAAAGGCTCTTGACACCGACCTTTCAGCTGTTGAGCAGGCTTATAAAGACTTTGGCGTAAAGGTATACTCTATCGTAAACATCAACGATATCATCAAGGCTATTCAGGACGGTGTTGTTGAGGGCAAAGAGTATCTTGACAAAATGCTGGAATACCGTGCAGCATACGGAGTTGACCACGAATAATAAGCCTGCTTTGAGGAAAATTTAAGGTTATTCTAAAGTTACAAATTGAAATAATTTGTAACAGTATTGTAGTGAAATGTAACTTGTCTGTTCTTGAAGTTACAGCCCCTAAAGGCTATAATATGTAATGTAGAACAGAGAAAGAAAAAGAATGTAAACACTAAGATCAAACTCTTAGCTCGTTTCATCCTCTCCAAAATTTTTACACAAGCAAAGGGCAGCCGATGGGTTGCCTTTTTGTTTTGTCGAAATAAGCAGGATAAATGTAAAAAAAGTGTTAAGTGCTTGACAAGTGACGTATATAATGGTATAATAATAAAGCTGATTTGTTCAGCATATTGATAAATACTACATAGAACTACTGTCTAAACTGAAATGATGGGCTTCTATGAGTCATAATTTTAGTTTGGAAGGAGGAAGTCAAATGAGAGAAGGAATTCACCCAAAGTATGAGGAAACAACAATTACTTGCGCTTGCGGTAATGTTATCCATACTCGTTCTACAAAGAAGGATATCAAGGTTGAAATTTGTTCTAAGTGCCACCCATTCTACACAGGTAAGCAGAAGCTCGTAGATACAGGCGGACGTGTTGACAGATTCAAGAAGAGATTTAATCTTGACTAATTTTCAAAGGGAACGGATAATTCCGTTCCTTTTTTCTTTTATATGAGGAAACCAAATGGGATATACAACAATCTATGAGGAAGCTCAGGCGAGCTTTACGGAGAAAAAGTCCGAATTTATCGGGCATATCGCACCTGTCAGCACCGCTGATGAGGCTGTCGCATTTATAAACAGGATAAAAGCCGAAAACCGCAAGGCTAGGCACAACGTCTATGCCTATGTGTTGAGAGAGGGTAACGTTTCACGATACAGCGACGACGGCGAGCCACAGGGTACAGGCGGAGTGCCTGTGCTTGATGTAATAAACAAATCTGGGCTTACAGACGTTTGTGTGGTGGTGACACGATATTTTGGTGGAATACTTTTGGGGGCAAGCGGTCTTACAAGAGCCTATTCTCAGGGTTGTTCAATGGCGGTGAACGCTGCAAGAAAAATGAAAATGTGTGAGTGTTCAAGAATATCATTTTCCTGCGACTATACACTTTATGGCAAGGTCAGCTATGCGCTGCCTGAATATGGCGTGATAATGGAAAAAGAGGACTTTGCCGATTCTGTAGATCTTGCGTTTCTTGTGAAGTCTGAATTTTCAGACAAGCTGAAAAAACAGCTTACGGATATATCCTGCGGCAAACTTGAATTGTCAGAAGAAACAAATCTTCTTGCCGATTTTGCGTGAAATTTGTGCGATTATACAAAAGCATTCAGCCTTTATGTAAAAATAAAGGCTTTTTTGAACTATTATAGTATATATTATATAGAGTTAGTATGTTTTATATACTGTAAGGGGGAATTTTTGTGCTACCGAGAGAACAAACCGAGTTGTTTGAAAAACAATTTCTGAGCGAAAACGCCTGCTTGTCTGTTGATTCAAAAGGGCGTAAAGAGCCTTGCGAACCTTGTCCGCTGAGGACGTGTTTCCAGCGTGACCGTGACAGGATACTTCACTGCAACTCTTTCAGACGGCTGAAGCATAAAACTCAAGTCTATCTGTCCCCTGCAGGCGACCATTATAGAACACGACTTACTCATACCCTTGAGGTAAGTCAGATCGCACGGACTATCTCACGGGCTTTGCGGCTCAACGAAGATCTCACCGAAGCTATCGCACTGGGTCATGACCTTGGTCATACGCCTTTTGGTCATGCAGGAGAAAGGGCGCTCAACGAGCTTAGCCCTGACGGCTTTCACCACTATGAGCAAAGTCTGCGTGTAGTGGATATTTTGGAAAAAGACGGCAAGGGTCTTGACCTCACAGAAGAAGTCCGTGACGGAATATTAAAGCACACTAACATGATAGCCGACACAAAAGAGGGCTATGTTGTGCGATTTGCAGACGTTATCGCCTATATAAATCACGATATCGACGATTCCGTTCGTGCAGGCATTATGACCGAGGAGGATATCCCGAAAAACATCACAAAGGTTCTTGGCGGATCCAAGTCTGAGAGGATAACCACTCTTGTGACCTCGCTTATCAAGGGCGGAGCCGAAAACCTGCATATGGACGACGAAGTGAGTGACGCCTACACTGCACTGCATAGATTTATGTTTGACTTTGTGTACACAAATCCAAAGTGCAAATCAGAAGAAGTCAAGGCTAAAGACATGATAGCAAAGCTCTATGACTACTATGTTCATCATATCGAAAAGCTGCCTGCCTTTTATATGAATCTCGCCTATCAGTTCGGAATTGACCGTGCTATCTGCGATTACATATCAGGCATGACAGACGGCTTTGCCATTGAGACCTTTAAAAATCTGTTTATCCCATTGGGGTGGACAAAGTATTAGCGCATACCCAAGGAGGAAGAAATTTGCCGCTGCCTATAGATTTTATAGAAAGACTTAAAGCTGCCAACCCTATCGCAGAGGTCATGAGCAGCTACGTCACCCTCAAAAGAACAGGCAGAGATTATGTTTGCCTCTGCCCTTTTCACAACGAAAAAACCCCGTCCTGCCATATTCACCCTGACAAAGAGTATTTTCACTGCTTTGGCTGCGGAGCAGGCGGAGATGTTATCACTTTTACAATGAAGTACAATAATCTGGACTATTGGGAAGCTGTCAAGCTCCTTGCAGAACGTGGCGGAGTGCCGCTTCCGGAGGATAACGGCTATGACAGCAAGCGCACCGATACCAGAAAGCGCTTCTATGAAATGAATAAAACAGCCGCAAGGTTTTTCTATCATCAGCTAAAGACACCACAGGGCAAGGAATGTCTTGACTATCTTATAAACAAACGTAAGCTCAGTATTGAAACCATAAAGAAATATGGCATGGGCTTTGCTCCAAACAGTTGGTCTGCTTTGAAAAGCTATATGCTCTCTGAGGGCTTCACCGAGGAAGAATTGGAGCAAGGCTCGCTTATCTCACGTTCACAGAAGAATACCCGAAATACGTTTGATTTCTTCGTAAATCGTGCAATGTTCCCTTTTATCGACCTTGCAGGTCATATAGTGGGCTTTGGCGGAAGAGCGCTCACACCTGACGATAAGAGAAAATACCTTAACTCAAAAGATACCCTTGTGTATTCAAAAAACAGATTTCTTTTCTCCATGAACTTCGCCAAAAACGCCGCAGTGAAAGATAAGACCATTCTTCTGTGCGAGGGTAATCTTGACGTTATTTCCCTTAATCAGGCAGGCTTTGAGAATGCCGTAGCTTCCTGCGGAACTGCGCTCACCCCTGAGCAGGCGAAGATAATATCCAACTATGCAGACAACGTTGTCATATGCTATGACGCAGATGGCGCAGGTCAGAAAGCCACAACGAGAGCAATAAAAATTCTAGGTGAAACTGGCCTTAAGACCACAGTTATAAAAATGAACGGTGCAAAAGACCCTGATGAGTACATAAACAAATTCGGAGCAGACCACTTTCGCCATTTGCTGAAAAAATCAGACGGTGCAATAGAGTTTGAGTTAGAAAAATGCAAAGACGGCATTGATATGGACACTGATATAGGCAGGATAGATTATCTCAAAAAAGCCTATAAAGTCCTTGCGGATATAAGCTCCCCTACTGAGCGTGAGATATACGCAAAAAAGGTGGCGGCTGAACAGAATGTGAGCATCACAACTGTCAATGCAGAACTTAATGCTATACTTAAAAACCGCCGCTATCAGTATAGCAAAAAGGAATGGACTCGCACTATAACCTTCGCTGACAAGCGTGACACCATAAACCCCGAAGCCAATGAACACAGACGAGAATCCGCCGCCGAAGCGGGTATCATATATTATCTCTACAATAATCATGACGCCTGCGGAGATGTTCTCAAAAGGCTTCCGCCCGACAAATTCGTTACCAGCTTCAATAGGCGTGTTTACGAAAGCCTGACGAGCAAGATAACCGATTTGCAGGATTGCTCTGTATCATCTTTTAATGGTGAATTTTCACCAGAGGAAGTGGGTAAGATAACGGAGATACTGGAAAAATACAGCGAACTGGGCATTGACGCCAAGGTCGCTGAGGATTATATAAATGTGCTTTTAAACTACAAGCCGAAGGAGAAACAGGAGGATATATCCGACGATGACTTCTTCAAAAAGTTTGAAGAAATGCGCAAAAAGAATTAGCAAAGATCAACCGATGTAAAAATTTAGATTGGAGTGTTTGAAATGACAGACAAGAAACAGATACTTGATAACCTTATGGAACACGGCAAAACTACAGGCAAGCTCACTACAAAAGAGATAACTGACGCTCTTGAAAAGCTCGACTATGACGTCGAGCAAATGGACAGCTTCTATGATAGCTGTGCCGCAAATAACATTGAGATAATTGATGATATCATCACCGACGACAGCCTTGACATGGTAAACCCAGAAGACGATCTGGATCAGGACGGCGTTGATATTTCCCTTTCAACTGATGGGATCGCTATCGACGACCCGGTCAAGATCTACCTTAAGGAAATAGGCAGAGTGCCGCTTCTTACCTCCGAGGAGGAGATACAACTTGCAGAAAAGATGTCTAGCGGCAATGAAAAGGACGCTAAAAAAGCAAGAAAAAGACTTGCAGAAGCAAACCTCAGACTTGTTGTTTCTATCGCAAAGAAATATGTGGGCAGAGGAATGAGCTTCCTTGACCTTATCCAGGAAGGCAACATGGGTCTTATCAAAGCCGTTGAAAAATTCGACTATACAAAGGGCTTCAAATTCTCCACATATGCCACATGGTGGATAAGACAGGCTATAACAAGAGCGATCGCCGATCAGGCAAGAACTATCAGAATACCCGTACACATGGTAGAAACTATCACAAAGGTAAAGAAAGTATCCTCACAGCTTCTCCACAAGAACGGTCATGATCCGTCACCTGAGGAAATAGCAAAAGAGCTTGATATGAGCGTTGAAAGAGTAAGAGAGATAATGCGTATCGCTCAGGACCCTGTTTCTCTTGAAACACCTATCGGCGAGGAGGAGGACTCACATCTTGGCGACTTTATCCCTGATGATGACGCTCCGGCTCCGGCAGAAGCCGCTTCACTTGTGCTTCTTAAAGAGCAGATAAATCAGGTGCTTTCCACTCTTACAGAGAGAGAAGAGAAGGTGCTCAGACTGCGTTTCGGTCTTGAGGACGGACGTTCAAGAACTCTTGAAGAAGTAGGTCAGCAGTTCAACGTTACCCGTGAGAGAATACGTCAGATAGAGGCTAAGGCTCTCAGAAAGCTCCGTCACCCTAACAGGAGCAACAAGGTAAGAGATTATCTTGACTAAGTTTCGGAGGAAATAAATGTTTATAACACTTGAGGCGGATTACGCAGTAAGAATAGTATCCGTTCTATGCCGCGAAAGAGACAAAATGGACGCAAAGACCATTTCCAATGATGCCTGCGTTACACTTCGATTTGCGCTGAAGATACTGAGAAAGCTTGTTGCGGCTGATATAGTGAAGTCATATAAAGGCACGCAGGGGGGCTATATCATAAATAAAGACCCTGCACAGCTTACCTTGAAAGACGTTCTTGAAGCCATAGAGGGTACATATTATTTTTCAAGATGTCTTTCCCCAGACTGCACCTGCAACAGAGGTGCAGACGGTATCTGCTGTTATCAGAAAGCTTTTAACGAGATATCTGAAATGGTAAGGAACAAGCTTGACACATATACCTTTGCGGAGCTTATCGCAAATTCTGAGGAATTTAACCGAGAGGATACTGCTAATGAAACGCAGCAAGAAATTCAAGCTTGACAAGGAAGCTATAAACAAAATAGACAGCGAGTATGACGATCGTGACCTTTCAAACTACACAAATTACGAGGTCTACGAGGAAGAAAAGCCGCGTCACAGATTTCTGAAAAAGCTCGTAAAACGGCTGATAATACTGTGTGCAGTTGTGCTTGTGATAAACCTTGCGGTGCTTTTGTATACAGGCAGACTGTGGTTCAATGAGCCGAAAAAGCGTGACTATCCAATAAGAGGACCTGTTGTAACAGAGTCAATGGGCGAGATACGCTGGAAGAGTTTTGCTAAGCAGAATATCCAGACCGCCTATATAAGAGCCACCAAAGGCACTACCTTTGAGGACGGTGCGTTCCGTGACAACTGGAACGAATCAAAGGACACTGATATATCAGTGGGAGCATATCATGTGCTTGAGCTTGATACTGACGGCACTAAGCAGGCAGAGCATTTCATAAATGCTGTGGGCGAGGATCTAAGCGGCAGGCTTATCCCTGCAGTGGAGGTAAGATTGAGAGGACTTTACAGACTTCTGCCCCCTGACTATTACGAAGCCGCAGATAACCTTGCAGACTTCTGCGACAGGATAGAAAAGCAATACGGCGTAAGACCTGTCATATACTGCACAGAACGGACGTACAAAAACATCGTTGCTTCAGACAGCAGATTTAACAAGGACAAGATATGGTATGAAAGCCTGTTTTCAAAGCCTGACGAGGATATGGATTGGACGTTTTGGACTTATACCAACCGTGTAAAATTCTCATTCTATGAAAGCGGCGAATATCTCCACATGACGGTATTTAATGGCAGCGAAGATGATTTCAAAAAACTTATAATATGAAAAAGCGTGTATGTTTTTTTGCATACACGCTTTTTCTATCACATAAAATAAAAACAGGACAAACACTTTCATGTCCGTCCTGTCTGTTTCATAATATTACTACAAATATGTAATTACTTGTTCTCACCCTTGAGCTCTGCCATACAAGCTGCACAAATTGTCTTGCCCTTGTATTCAACGCACTCTTCACCGCTTCCGCAGAAGATACAAGTTCTCTGGAACTTCTTCAGAATGATCTTGTCATCATCTGTATAGATCTCGATAGCGTCCTTAACAGCAAGGTCGTAGGTTCTTCTGAGCTCGATAGGAAGAACTATTCTTCCAAGCTCGTCAACTTTTCTTACAATTCCTGTAGATTTCATAAAATCAATCCCCTTTAAATTAATTTGAAACACAAAAATAGTATTTCATTTAACATAAATCTTATGATAAACATATTATAACAAACATAATTACATTTGTCAAGCGTTATCACCAAAATTTCACACTTATTGTCAAAGTTTTTTATATATTAACTTGATATGAATACTAGCCGAAAGGAGTGTTAATTATATTAAGCGTAATAATTGTGATATTGTCCCTATCCGCCTTGTTATGCGGTTTTCTTAAAGGCGACATGACAGCAGTATCAGTGGCTTCTCTTGAAGGCTGTAACAAAGCGGTGGAGCTTGTCATATACTTGAGTGGCTCGATGTGTCTTTGGGGCGGACTTATGAAGATATGTGAAAAGGCTGGCATAACAGCGGTCATTGCCCGTATGCTATCCCCTGTCACAAGGCTGCTATTCAGAGATGCCGCACACTGCCCCGATGTCATGAATGCCGTGACAATGAACCTGACCGCAAACCTTTTAGGATTAGGCAATGCCGCCACACCCTCAGGCATAGCCACAGTGAAAGCCATGCAGAAGCTTCCGCCTGCGGCACGAAAGAAGTGCATTTCTATGCTTGTGGTGCTTAACACGGCCTCCATTCAGCTTATCCCCTCCACCATTGCGGCAATGCGCCTTGAACACGGTGCAGTATCCCCCTTTGACGTAACGCCTGCTATCATTTTCTCCTCCCTTATCTCCGTGACCGCAGGCTGTCTTATGGTCTATGCCCTCAACCTCAGAAAGGACGAACGCCATGAATTTCGGTGACATTTTCGTGCCTGCGCTTATGGTTTTTATACTTTGCTATGGGCTTGTGAAAAAGGTGGATATAGTGAATGTGTTCTGCGAGGGTGCGACTGAAAACCTCAAAATCGCCGTGGGGCTGATACCAATGCTCATTCTGCTTATGACAGCAGTGGGAATGTTCACATCATCAGGTGCGGCTGATATTATAGCAAAACTGCTCCGACCTGTGACCACTTTTCTAGGCTTTCCAGAAGAGTGCATACCCCTTGCTATAGTCAGACCCATTTCAGGGAGCGGCGCACTCGCCTGCCTTGAAACCATTCTTTCAAGCGTTTCCCCTGACAGCTACAGCGGACGTGTGGCAAGCGTTTTAATGGGCTCGACGGAAACGACATTTTACACCATAGCAGTATATTTTTCAGCCATAAAACAAAAGGCTTACCCCTCAGTATTTGCGGCGGCGTGCCTTTCAGACCTTATGGGATTTGTGTTCTCTGCACTTGCAGTAAGGCTGTTTTTCTCATAAAACCCAGGAATAAATTTCACATATCGGTACATAATAGACCTATCACAAATATACGGAGGTCTTACCAGTGAAAGATATGTTTTGTTTCCAGTGTCAGCAGACTGCACACAACACAGGCTGTGACGGAAAAGTAGGCGTATGCGGCAAAAAAGCCGACACAGCAGTTTATCAAGACGAGCTTATCGGTGCACTTATCGCCCTTGCAAACGCCGCAGAAAATGGCTCGCCAACTGAAAAAACAGATATGCTCATACTCAAAGGGCTTTTTACGACTATCACGAACGTGAACTTCAATAATGTCACCATAAAACAGCTCACAGAGGAGATACACATTGAGCGAAACCGCATCAACTCTCAGAAGTTTGATGACTATGATATGAAAAAACTGTGGAACGATCATGAGGATATCCGCTCGCTGAAATCACTTATCCTCTTCGGAATAAAGGGTATGGCGGCGTATGCTTATCACGCACAGGCACTTGGCAAAACTGACAGCGAGGTGACAAGCTTTTTCTACAAGGTTCTGCGTGCCATAGGCAGTGAGAACGACCCTGAAAAGCTGTTGGGGCTGGTGCTTGAAACAGGCAATGTGAACCTGAAATGTATGGCACTTCTTGACGCCGCAAACACTGACGCATACGGCGACCCTGTCCCTACAGAAGTTCCACTGATCATTGAAAAAGGGCCTTTTATCGTCGTGAGCGGTCATGACCTGCACGATATGAAACTTCTCCTTGAGCAGACCAAAGATAAAGGAGTGAATATCTACACTCACAGTGAAATGCTCCCTGCCCATGGTTATCCAAAGCTCAAAGCCTATCCGCAGCTAAAGGGCAATTTCGGCACAGGCTGGCAAAATCAGCAGACGGAATTTCACAATATCCCTGCACCGATACTTTTCACAACAAACTGCATAATGCCTGTCCGTCAAAGCTACTGCGACAGAGTTTTCACCACCTCTATCGTGTCATATCCTGAGCTTGTGCACATTGGCGACGACAAGGATTTTACGCCTGTTATAGAAAAAGCCATTGAGTGCGGCGGCTATGATGAGGACAAGGAAATGACAGGCATGAACGGCGGTCACACAGTAACAACAGGCTTTGCACACAACGCAGTGCTGTCAAATGCCGAAAAAATAATAAGCCTTGTGAAAGAGGGCAAAATAAAGCACTTCTTCCTCATAGGCGGCTGTGACGGTGCGTCACCGAGCAGAAGTTACTATTCCGACTTCGCAAGGCTCACGCCGCCTGACAGCCTTATCCTCACTCTTGCCTGCGGAAAATACCGCATAAACGATATGGATCTTGGCACTATCGACGGCATACCAAGGATACTTGACTGCGGACAGTGCAATGACGCATACTCAGCCATAAAGATAGCCCTTGCACTTGCCGAGGCATTCGACTGCGGAGTGAACGATCTGCCGCTGACACTTGTGCTTTCATGGTATGAGCAAAAGGCGGTGTGCATACTTCTCACCCTGCTTTCATTGGGCATAAAGAACATCTACCTCGGACCGACCCTCCCTGCATTCGTTTCAAAGGGCGTGCTTGACGTTTTAGTCGATAAGTTCCAGCTTACTCCTATCAGCACACCAGAGGAAGATATAAAGAAAATACTTGGCTAAATTTTCGCAAGAGCGTGATTTTTTACTTTCCTGCTGAGAGTGCTGAAAAACCGAGCAAGCGGGACGTCGAGGGCGCCGTCCCCTACAAATGACGTAACTATTTTATGTATGGGCGACCTTTGTGCCGCTCGTTAACTTTTGGCTTTTTAATAAATTGGCAGGAGCGTGATTTTTACGTTCCTGCTTTTTTGTCGTAAAAAAAATCTTCTTCATTTCTTGTATAGGAGAATAAAATATGGTATAATCATATTAAAGAAAAAATAAGAAATCGGAGGTACATAAAATGTCTGAAATAAAATGTCCCCACTGTGGAGAAGTTTTCAAGGTAGATGAACAGGGCTATGCGGCTATCGTGGCACAGGTAAAAACTGCGGAGTTTGATAAAGAGCTTGACAAGCGTGTGGCTGACGAAAAAGACAAGGCTTTGAAGCTTGCTAAGCTTGATTTTGACAGCAAGTATACAAAGGCTGTCAATGATAAGGATATGGAGATACAAAAGCTGAAAGCGGCTGCGGCTAACGGTGAGAGTGAAAAGACACTTGCAGTTACAAAGGCTCAGGAGAGCACAAGAGCCGAGTATGAAAAAACGCTTGAGCAGCTAAAGGAGCAGATAAGTCAAAACGAAAAGCTTATCGCACAGCTTACCGCTCAGACCAAATCTATGACCACAGAAAAAGAACTTGCCATATCAATGGCTGTGGAGAAAGCAAGATCGCAATTCAACAGCGAAAAGGATAAGCTCAGGCAGGAAATATCCCAGCGTGATATGCAGATACAGCAACTCAATTCTGAGCATACTCTGCAAATGCAAAAGTCAGAAAATGAATATAAAGCGGAGATAACACGTCTTGAAACGGATATCAAAAATAAGGATACTGAAAAGGCTTTGGAGCTTACCACTGCACTTTCAAAAGTGGAAAGTGAGAAAAATTCCACTATTGCAGAGCTTAATGCACAGATAAAAAGCAAGGACGAAGCTATCGCATACTACAAAGACCTAAAAAGCCGTCTGTCTACCAAAATGGTGGGCGAGAGCCTTGAACAGCACTGCATGAACGAGTTCAACAAGATAAGAGCGACCGCTTTCAGAAACGCTTATTTTGACAAGGATAACGACGCAAGCTCAGGAAGCAAGGGCGACTTTATCTACCGTGAATGTGATGAAAACGGTGTGGAGATAATATCCATAATGTTTGAAATGAAAAACGAGCAGGACACCACCTCCACCAAGAAAAAGAACGAGCATTTCTTCAAGGAGCTGGACAAGGACAGGCGTGAGAAAAAATGTGAATACGCTGTACTTGTTTCACTTTTGGAAAGCGACAGCGAGCTTTATAACGCAGGCATCACAGATGTTTCATATGCTTATGATAAAATGTATGTAGTCAGACCTCAGTGTTTTATACCGATAATCACCATACTGAGAAATGCCGCCATGAATACCCTTTCCTATAAGGAAGAGCTTGAAAAGGTGCGCAACGAGAATATCGACATCACAATGTTTGAGCAAAACATCAACACTTTCAAGGAGGGCTTTGCCCGAAACTATGAACTTGCAAGCAGACGTTTTGGCGAAGCTATCACAGAAATAGACAAGTCTATAGCACATCTCACAAAGATAAAAGAAAATCTTATTTCATCAGAAAACAATCTGCGCCTTGCAAACAAAAAGGCTGACGCTCTCACTATCAAGAGCCTTACCAAAAATAACCCTACCATGCAGAAAAAATTTGCCGAGCTTAAAGGAGAATAATTGCTGACATATGAAAGGAGTGGCAAAGCCATGAAAAAAAATATCAGAAAAGACATTTTCACAATTATCGCCGTGACTGTCGCCGCCTTTCTAATGGCGCTAAACACAAAGACCTTTGTAAACACAGGCGGTCTTTACCCAGGCGGAATGACAGGAATGTCCATACTCATACAGCGTGCAGTGAAACAGCTTGCAGGCATAATGCTCCCATTCAGCATCATAAACATAACTCTGAACATAATCCCCGTGTATATCGGTTTCAGATTTATAGGCAAAAAGTTCACGGCTTTTTCCTGCGTGATGATACTGCTCAACAGCTTTTTCACCGACCTTATCCCCGACCACATAATCACCCAGGACGTGCTTCTCATAAGCATCTTTGGAGGAATGATAAACGGCGTTGCCATTAGCCTCTGTCTTAATCGTGGTGCAACATCAGGTGGAACGGACTTTATATCCATTTATCTTTCAGAGAAAAGCAATATGGACACCTTCAATGTTATACTTGGCTTCAATGCGGTCATATTGTGCGTTGCAGGCTTTATGTTCGGCTGGGACAAAGCACTGTATTCTATCATCTTTCAATATGCTTCAACAACCGTTTTGCATATGCTCTACAAAAAATTCCAGCAAAGCACCTTGCTTATTGTAACAAACAAGCCCAAAGAGATAGCAGACGCTATTTATGCAGCGAGCCAGCATGGTGCGACCATACTTGACGGCGAGGGGTCTTATGAACACTGCGAAAGACAGATCGTCTATTCAGTAGTATCAGCGGCACAGACCAAAAAGGTCATACACGCTGTAAAAGAAGCCGATCCGAAAGCCTTCATAAACGAAGTAAAAACACAAAAACTCTCAGGAAGATTTTATCTTCCAAAAGAGAGCTGATAGAGAAGCGGACTGAAAAAGGTCCGCTTTTTATTAAAAAAAATCTTGTTCAACCCTTGTACTTTGCGAAAAAATATGATATACTATTAATATATATAAAATCATCTGTATTTGTTTTGTTTTTTTCATTACATTTACAGAAATTATCGAAAGGGTGTGAACTATGCTTGACAGTATCGCTTATGTTATAAACGCTATTTGGGGCGTTTTTACATCAATAGGTCTTAATGACATTGTCGATATTGCTATCCTCTCCTTTCTGATATTCCACGGCATAAAGCTTATTCGTGAAACAAGGGCGCAGCAGCTCACAAAAGGTATCCTTATACTTATAGGTTGCTACCTGCTTGCAGTATTCTTTAATTTGCAAACTATCAGATTTTTGCTAAGGATCTGCTTCCAGTGGGGCTTTCTTGCTCTTATCATAATGTTTCAGCCTGAACTCAGACGTGTTCTTGAAAAGGTTGGACGAACAAGTCTGGGTGGCTTTAATTTCTTTAGCTCAAGTGACTCTGACGACAACACCGAACATTGGAAAAAAGCTATTGACGCTATATGTGATTCTGCCGCAAGTCTTTCTTCCACCAAAACAGGTGCGCTTATAATCTGTGAGAGAAAGACAAAGCTTGGTGAACAGATAGCTACAGGAACGATACTCAACTGCATACCGTCAACAGCGATATTCGGAAACATATTCTTCCCGAATACACCGCTCCATGATGGTGCTGTAATAATCAGAGACGGAATAATACTTGCGGCAGGCTGTTTCTTGCCAAGACCGCAGAAAGACGAACTTATAAACAAACAACTCGGTTCAAGACACCGTGCAGCTATCGGAATGAGCGAAAACTCTGACGCAATAGTCGTCGTGGTATCTGAGGAAACAGGCAACATCTCAGTTGCCGAAAACGGAGAGCTTACCAGAGGATATTCAAAGGACTCTCTGAAAAGACTTCTGGACAATCGTCTTTTGCCTGAAAAGGACGCTAATTCCATTAGAGAAAATTCTTTTGCAGGAAGGGTGATTTCAAAATGGAAAAAGTAAAAAAGGCTAAAAAAGAAAATCGCCATGGTGCAGACTTTGGTCTGAGAATACTTTCCATAATCATTGCTGTAATAATATGGTTCGCCCTTTCTATCACTCAGTATCCTACAATAAATAAGACTATAACAAACGTTCCTGTTGTGTTCTCACTTGACGGAACGCAGGCAAAAGAAAAAGGACTTTCCGCACTCAACTATAAGGATATCTCCGTAGACGTTGAGATAAAGGGCATGAACTATGAGATAGGCAGCTATACTGCCGCAGATCTTGTGGCAACTGTCAATCTTGATGACGTAACAAAAGAGGGTACCTACGACCTTGACATTGATGTCAAGTCATCACATTCCACCGACAAGGTAACTGTAGTTTCTGTCAACCCTGACACTGTTTCTGTGGAGTTTGACAGACTTACCACAAAGACTATCCCACTCACCGCAGAAGCCCCGCTCATAAGCGCTGAGGAGGGCTATATCCTTAAAGAAACTACCACATCGCCAAGCGAGATAACAGTTGAAGGTCCGAAAAATGACCTTGACAACATAAGCAAAGCAGTGGCACAGATCTCAAAATCAAAGAAAATATCCGAGGACACGACTATCAACACACAGGATATCGTATTCTATGACGATGACGACAACGTTGTTGACCCATCTAAAATAGAGGTCAAGGATACAAAGTCTGTCGATGTGAATTTTGTTATCTACAAGAAAAAGACAGCAAAGCTAAAGGTAGATATCTCTAATTGTACGGATAATTTTGATGTCAGCTCACTGCCACTGAAGCTTTCCGAGGAAGAGATATCTGTGGTATCGCCAAATCTTGACGACTCAGATACAGAAACGCTCACTATCGGCTCCATAAAACTTTCAGAGATAAACCTTGCAAAAGTGTTCAGCTTCAAGATCCCTCTTAACTCAGGTGAGATTAATATGAATGGCGATGAAAACGTTCGTGTATCCTTTGACTCAGAGGGATACACCTCGAAGGAGTTCACCATAACATCAGACCATATCATCACAACGGGCAAGCCGTCAGGCAAGTCCACTGAGATAGAAACAAAAAAGCTCACAAACGTCAAGGTCTACGGTCCTGAAGATGTGATAAACAATCTTAAAGACAGCGACTTATACGCTGAGGTCAATCTAAGCGACATAATTGACTCTGGTTCTTATGCTCGAGAGGCTATAATCTTTTCACCGACCTACAACAACGTTTGGGGTTTCGGCAAAAACGAGATACAGATAGTTGTTTCAGACTAATAAAATTTTATCGGGACGATCTATTCGTCCCGATTTTTCGGTAAAAACGCAGGAGGATATATGCCAATAATAGTAAATCAAATAAGTTCCCCCCTTAACGCAACAGAGCAGGAAGTTATCTCCACCGCTCTGAAAAAGCTAGGCAGTGTCTCAAAGCACGCCATAGACTGCGAGATACACAAAAGCTCTCTTGATGCACGAAAGCGCAACGACATTCACTTTGTCCACTCAGTTTTCGTGACACTTGACAGTGCCGACCTTGAAAAGAAGCTTTGTGAGAAGAACACTTCCCTGACCTATGTTGAGCGCAGTGTTTACAAGCCTGTCATATCCACAGAAAAAGCAGATGGCAAAGTTGTCATTGCAGGTTTTGGACCAGCAGGAATGTTCGCAGGGCTTGCCCTTGCCGAGCAGGGATATAGACCGATTATTTTAGAGCGTGGCAGCTCAATGGAAAAACGTACTGCATCGGTACAGAAATTCTGGATCACAGGCGAGCTTGACACCAATTGCAACGTGCAATTCGGTGAAGGTGGTGCAGGCACATTTTCTGACGGCAAGCTCACCACACGAATAAAAGACCCTCTTTGCAGATATGTTCTTGAACGCTTCGTGGATTTCGGTGCGCCGAAAGAGATACTCACCAAAGCAAAGCCGCATATTGGCACTGACAATCTGCAAAATATCGTCACGGCTATCCGAAAAAGGATAATAGAGCTTGGGGGCGAGGTAAGATTTGACACTGCCCTCACTGATCTGGCTATCGCCAACGGCAAAGTGCAGACTATATCAGCAGGTGACAAGGACGAAAAAGTTTCTGCCCTTATACTTGCTATTGGTCATTCCGCAAGGGATACTTTTGAGCTTTTGCAGTGCAAAAACATCTTCCTGGAGCCTAAGCCGTTCTCTGTTGGCGCAAGAATAGAACATAAGCAGGCGGCTGTTGACGAAAGCTTATACGGTGACCATGCAGGCAATCCACTGCTTCCAAAGGGTGAATATCAGCTTTCATGGCGTGATAAAAACGGCAGAGGTGTTTACACTTTTTGTATGTGTCCAGGCGGTACAGTTGTGCCGTCAGCTTCCGAAAGCGGAGGCACTGTCACAAATGGCATGAGCGAGTTTGCCCGTGACGGTGAAAACGCAAACGCCGCAGTTGTCGTGGCCGTTACCCCTGACGACTTTGGCCACTGCCCACTTGACGGAGTGGCTTTCGCACGGTCTATAGAGCAAAAAGCTTATACTCTCACAGGCTCATATAAAGGCGCAGGCACGACAGTTGGCGGATTTCTTGATGGCAAGCCTGAAATAGCAGGCACAGTTTCACCCACCTACGCACTTGGCTGTAAGGTGACAGAGCTTCGTGATGTATTCCCTAAATTCGTGACTGATATGCTGGAGGGCGGCTTGCAGAATTTCTCACGAAAAATGAAATGCTTCGGCGATAAAGGTGCAATGCTCACCGCACCTGAAACCCGTACAAGCTCCCCTGTTCGCATAACACGAAACGCAGATATGGTATCTCTCTCAGTGGAAAATCTCTATCCCTGCGGCGAGGGTGCAGGCTATGCAGGAGGCATAATGTCCGCCGCCGTTGACGGTCTAAAAGCCGCAATGCAGATAATGGCAAAACAAGCACCATGCGATAAATAACAATATAAAAATCGTTTGTTGTACAAAAATTCGTACAGCAAACGATTTTCTATTGTAGGGGCGAACACTGTTCGCCCGTTTACCTATATTTTGTAGGGGACGGCGCCCCCGACGTCCCGTTTGCATTATTTGTCACCCTATAAACCAAAAAGGGACGGCAAAACCGTCCCTTGAATTTTTGGATATTAAAGCTCAACAGGCTCGAATCTGATACGGATATTAGGAAGCTTCTTGATCTCTGTGTAGCTGTTCATAAGACCGTCCTCAATAGACAGATCATTCTCACCGCTTGCAGGAGGAGCAAAAAGTCTGAGAGTCAGATCAGCCTCACCCTCCAGCGGCTTCTCAAAGAAAGCTGCCATAAGGTCGATTGTCTTTGCCTCAGGTGACTTATAGAACCACTTGCCGTTTATCTCCATCATGATGTTTGAATCATCATCAAATGTAACCTCGCAGAAGTGTGGATTCTTTTCAAAGTGGAGAGGGATCTCAAGACCCTCAGCGTCCTCAGAACCGCCCCAACGAAGCGTGCATGGCAGTGTAACCTCGTCGCCTCTTGTCATTGCAGGCTTGAAGAAATCATCGTGGATTATTTCCTTGTATGTCTTCATAACAGGCTGCTCGATACCGCAGTCAGCATAGTTAGGGTCTTGAATTTCAAGACCAAGACGTCCTCTGTCTCTGAACTGATAGAAAGTAAATCCTGAGAACCAGTCCTCACCGTCAGCTTTGAGCATATCGCAGAATTCCTTTACCATTGCTGCCTGATCGTATGGACCTGTAACGTCGCCGTCAGCGTTGAACTCGCTCATTACCATTGGCTTTGTAACGCCGCCGTTTATCTCCTTGAATCTCTCAAAAGAACGCTTTGTCATATTGTATATGTCCTTGACCTTGCTTCTGCTGTGGCTTGTGCCGCCTCTTTCAGCAACGTCATAAGGCCAACCCCAGTGAAGAGCCATGTACTTGTCAACAGACCAGATGTCTGTCTCCTTGACAGCCTGTGAAAACTCTGCTTCCTTTTCGATCTCCTTCTTATTAGGATCCTCAACTCCGCCGATACAAAGAATAGTAGAAACGTTTGGTGCATATTCCTTAAGTATCTTATTGAAACGGCAGTAGAAATCAGCAACTTCCTGATAAGTGCATCTCTTGTTGAATGAGAACCAGTTGCCTGTAGCTTCATGGTTTATTCTAAGAAGAAGTCTGCCGAAAGGTCTAAGGTCATTTGCGATAGCGATAAGCTGTTCGTCTGAAACGTGTGGGTCAACTGTGAGTGTGAGTGTAACGTCCTGTCCATGACGTCTTACATCTCTCATGAAGGTAAAAGGCTCGCCCTCTGTGTTGCCCTCAAGACCGCCCTTGTATGTGAAATAATCGTCATATGGATAATCCCATGCAAAAGAAATATCTTCGTCTTTCATTACCTCAGAAATTCTTCCGGGGAACTCCTTATCCAGCGGATAGTAGCAGTACATAAGGCTTATGCTTCTGTGTGGTCTGCCCATTTTGTTGAGAATATAATCCTGATTTACATACTCTCCACGCTCAGAGCCATCGCCCAAATCAACAGCACATTTTGCCTTACCCATATGCAATGAATAGATCTTGTATTCGCTCATAAAAATTCCTCCTATTTTAAAGACAGGACTTTCCTGCCTATTCTGTTACTAAAAAATTCGTTAATATCGTCCAACACCCTTGAAAGCTCAACTCTCGGCTCAACGCACATAAAATCAAGGCACTGCCGGAATTTTTTTCACACATGGACTTGGTTTTAAGTTTACCACAATAAGCTCACAAAGTCAAGAACTGTGGCTCGGCTAACGTTATTAATGTAATTTACAATATAAGCCGTCATGCCTAATATAATAAATTCATGTTTCATATTCTTATATTAAGTATAAAATCTTCTGATTTTAAGCCTTGGTTCATACGAAAACAATGTTAAAATCTTTATGTTCTAAAGAGTAGTATAGCAGAGCTTAATACAAATTTATAGTGAAATAAACAAATAAATAATGAATTTTCAGTGAATATAAAAAGCGAACAGGCATCCACCCGTTCGCTTTAATTGATATGATTAATTTACATCTCCGAGCTTGTGTCTGCACTGTCGACCGCACTCTCAGAAACCTCAGAACTATCCGCACTGCCTGCAAAAGCATTGCTGTTTTTATTCTCTCCGTAGGTAGACATATACACCTTTGTGAATTGTATGTCCTCCCTAGGCTTGAGCGTCTCAGAGTCAGCCACATCAGTACCGCATATCTCGTCATAAATATCCAAGCCATCATATACCTGACCGAAAACAGTATACTGCTGAGAGAAATTCAGCACACCGCCATATTTCTCAAAAGCATCGGTGATATCCTCAGGGATATTGTTGCTGTCTGCAAGCTTGCTGTCAAGCTCCGCCTGCTCCTCTTCAGTGAGATCATAATTGTCAACAAACAAAAGATAGCTGTTTGAAACCTTCTTCTTGCTGAACAAGTGACCTTGCTCCTGAGTGTATGCACAAAGCGCACCTTTTAAAGGCCACAGGTTTTTTGAATACTCCGCCTCGATAGTGGTAGTGTCAGTGTCAGAAGTTGTCTGACCGTCAGCCTGCTTTGTTCCGCCTATAAAATACACACCGTCCTGCACCATGCTCACATAAGTGCCGTCATAATAGCCCTTTTCCACAAGTCCAGTGAAAAACTTGCAATAGTTCGGTGCTTCATCAGGGAAAAGCACAGCCTTGAAAGTTCCCTTGTTTGTTTCAAAAACCACCACAGGGCTGTCATCGGCAGGTTCGTCCATCTGTATCACCTTTGCATCAGTATAGTCTATATCGTTCTTGCTTCTGCCAGTGCAGGCGTAAAAGAGAACAAAGATTATAACAAAGCAAATTGCTATAAGTGAAAACTGAAAATACGTCTGAAACTGTTTTCTGCGGTATGGACCCAGATCCTGTTTATTTTTGCTCATTTAACGCTCCTTTACTTTTTCTTTATCTTTGTGCCCTGTCTTGTTTCCTCGACGATATAGCCAAGCTCGCCTATCTTATCTCTCAGCTCGTCAGCCTTAGCAAAGTCCTTTGCCTTTCTTGCAGCCTTACGCTCCTCAACAAGCACCTTGACCTCCTCAGGGATATCCTCTTCATCGTCAGCACTGAGCTTCTTTGCAGCTTCTATCAGACCAAGTGAAAGCACCTTGTCAAAATCTTCGATAAGGGCAAGCTTTGTTTCATTGTTAGTGTCAGCTTTAAGAACGTCATACAGAACAGTGATAGCATTTGAAGTGTTTATATCGTCATCAAGTGCCGCCTTGAAGCTGCCCTTGAACTTCTCAAAATCCTCAAGCTCCACCACCTCGTCAGGCTTCTTGTCAGCCATAAGCTGTGCTATCCTTGCGGTCAGCTTGTTGTATGCTGTCTTTACATTGTCAAGGTTTTCGTATGTGAAAACAAGTGACTTTCTGTAGTGTGACTGCAAGCAGAAAAATCTGTATACCAGTGGGTCATAGCCCTTTGACTCCAGCAGTGAAACAGTAAGGAACTCGCCCTTAGACTTTGACATCTTTCCGCTGTTTGTGTTAAGGTGCAGGATATGGAACCAGTAGTTGCACCACTTGTGACCAAGATAAGCCTCAGACTGTGCTATCTCGTTTGTGTGGTGTGGGAAAGCGTTGTCGATACCGCCGCAGTGAATATCAAGTCTTTCGCCAAGGTGCTTCATGGAGATACATGAACACTCGATATGCCAGCCAGGGTAGCCCACACCCCAAGGGGAATCCCATTTAAGCTCCTGATCATCGAACTTAGACTTTGTGAACCACAGTACAAAGTCAGCCTTGTTGCGCTTGTTTGTGTCCTCCTCAACGCCCTCACGAACGCCGACCTCAAGATCTTCCTCATTAAAGTTGTGGAAAACATAATACTCTTTCAGCTTTGAAGTATCAAAATAAATGTTTCCACCTGCCTCATAAGCATAGCCCTTGTCCATAAGAGCAGATATCACCTTGATAAAATCACCAATACAGCCCGTTGCAGGCTCAACAACGTCAGGTCTTTTGATATTTAGCTTCTTGCAGTCCTCAAAGAAAGCGTCAGTGTAGAATTTTGCGATCTCCATAACAGTCTTATGCTCACGCTTTGCGCCCTTGAGCATTTTATCATCGCCTGTATCGCCGTCAGAAGTAAGATGACCAACGTCAGTGATGTTCATTACTCTCTTTACGTCATAACCGTCATAGCGGAGATACTTTTCCAAAACGTCCTCCATTATATAGCTTCTCAGATTGCCGATATGGGCATAGTGATAAACTGTAGGACCGCAGGTATACATTGACACCTTGCCTGGCTCGTTTGGTACAAATTTTTCGATTTTGTGAGTAAGCGTGTTATAAATGTTCATTTATCTTTACCTCTCTCCTTATATTTTACTGCTCTTTATTTCCGATCTTTTCAAGCTCAGCCACTCTCTTTTCCAGCTTAGCTATCTGTATTCTTGTCTGGCAAAGCTCCTGAGCCACAGGATCAGGAATATGCACCTGATCGAGGTCGCAGGTGCGCTTGCCGTTCTGCTTAACTATCCTTGCAGGCACGCCCACAGCCGTTGAGTTTGCAGGCACAGGCTCAAGAACTACCGCATTTGCGGCTATCTTCGCATTGTCCCCCACAGTGAATGGTCCAAGCACCTTTGCACCGCAGCCTACCATAACATTGTTTCCAAGACTCGGGTGTCTTTTGCCGTGGTCTTTACCTGTTCCGCCAAGAGTACAACCCTGATACAGCAGGCAGTAATCGCCTATCTCAGCGGTCTCGCCTATAACAACACCCGAGCCGTGGTCGATAAGCAGACCCTTGCCTATCTTAGCACCTGGGTGTATCTCGATACCTGTCAACATTCTTGCAAACTGCGAAATACATCTTGCGATGACCTTGTGCTTGTGAACATAGAACCAGTGCGACACCCTGTAAAAAGCCACAGCGTGAAGCCCCGAATATGTGAGGATCTCCAGCGTGCTGGTTGCCGCAGGATCTCTGTCTTTTATAGTCTGAATATCATGCTTTATATTTTCCAAAATCGTCATATCTATCTCTCCCTTTCTAAGAAAAAACCTCCGGAATGGCGTTTCACCACTCCGGAGGCAGATTATGATCTACGGTTCCACTCCGATTTCCTGCACAAAATTTTGTACAGCTCAATATCTTTAACGCAGACCCTACGGAGAGGAATACTAAGCTTTCGCCGTTGTTCGCTCCCTGCTGTCAGCCGCACTTCACTGAAAGTCCTTGAAGCCTTGCACCAAACGGCTCCTCTCTGAAAATTACCTCACAGCTACTCTTGCTGATACGCATTTATATATTAAGTTATCATATGCCGCAACACGTCGGCAGGCCACATTATTTGCCCGAATCTATATACTTCCAGTATCCCTTGAGATAAACTGCACCGGAAATAACGGTAAGCACAACCGCTATCCAAATGAGTATCTCGTTTACAAGGAATATCGGTGTACCCCAAGTGAAATCAGGGCTTCCCTTTGGTGCAGGAAAAATTATCTGAAGCACCATTATAGCAATAAGAGCAACCATGGTGAAAGCCGTTTTCAGCTTGCCCCATATTCCTGCTGCGACCACAACGCCCTCGCTAGCCACAACAAGTCTAAGACCCGTTACCATAAACTCTCTTGCAAGTATCAGTACCACCGCAACAGGGTCTATCCAACGTTCAAATGTGAAGCAGATAAGCGCCGTCATAACAAGAAGCTTGTCTGCAAGCGGGTCAAGAAACTTTCCGAATGTAGTAACAAGATTGTGCTTTCTTGCTATCTTACCGTCAAACCAGTCTGTGATAGACGCAGCTGCGAACACGATAAGTGCGAACACCATATGGTGCGGTATCTTGAAAAGCAGCACAAACAGCAGGAAAAACGGTATCAATATTACTCTAAGCACTGTAAGTTTATTTGGCAGGTTCATATCAAGTTCCTTTCATCTACATTTTTGAGCCGATAAGGTCATAATCCATAGTATCGTCAATTTTTACCTTGACATACTCGCCGACCCTAACTTTATCCTCGCTCAGGAAGAATATCTTTCCGTCTATCTCAGGTGCGTCCGCCTGACTTCTGCCGTAGTAACACTCGGCATATCTGTCAAAGCCCTCGCAAACCACCTCGACTTCGCTGTCGAGAGCAGCCTCATTAAGGCTGTCGGAAATAATCATCTGTTCTTCCATTATTATCTCCGCTCTGCGCTCTCTGTCCTTTAAAGGCACCTGATCTTCAAACTTCTCCGCAGGCGTACCCTCCTCAGGCGAGTAAGCAAAACAGCCGAGCCTTTCAAAGCGAATTTCCTTTACAAACTCGCAAAGCTCTTCGAACTGTTCCTTAGTTTCCCCTGGGAAGCCTGTAATAAGAGTTGTCCTCAGCGTAACGTTCGGTATCTTTTCTCTTATCTTCTTTATAAGCGCCGTAAGGGTCTCTCTGTCCCCATGGCGGTTCATTCTTTTAAGTATGGTCTTGTTGCAGTGCTGTATAGGCATATCAAGATACTTTACAAGCTTGTCCTCTTTAGCGATAACGTCCAGCAGTTCGTCCGTTATCCTCTCAGGATAGCAATAAAGCGTTCTTATCCACTTGAAACCGTCTATCTCACAAAGTGCCGTGAGCAATTCAGGGAGCATAGACTTGCCGTAGATATCCTCGCCATAGCGTGTTGTATCCTGCGCCACAACTACAAGCTCCGTAACGCCGTTCTCAGCCAGCCATCTGGCTTCCTTGACGATATCCTCCATGCGTCTGCTTCTGTATTTTCCTCTTATAGACGGGATAGCGCAGTAAGTGCAGTTGTTGCTGCAACCCTCGGCTATCTTTATATACGCATAGAAAGGCTCAGTAGAAATAATTCTTCCGCCTTCCATGGAAAGCTCAGTTTTTGCGCCATAAGAACAGACCGCCTGCTTATCCAGCAGTATCTCTCTTATGATATCGCAAATTTTTCCGTTAGAGCCTATTCCCACAACAGCGTCAAGCTCAGGAATCTCCTTTTTCATTTCGTCACGGTATCTTTCAGCAAGACAGCCCGTAGCTATTACCGCCTTTATCCTGCCCTCCTGCTTGAGAGTACAGAACTCAAGTATAGTGTCTATAGCCTCCTGTTTAGCCGACTCGATAAATCCACAGGTATTTATAATGACCACATCAGAAAGGGCTGCGTCAGAAACTATCTGAAAACCCTCTTTGCGCAGATCATAGAGCATATGCTCAGCGTCCACCTGATTTTTAGGACATCCGAGAGAAACCATTCCCACTCTAGTTGCCATGAAAAAATCTCCAATCCTACACCGCCAACGGACGGCATAAAGTATCACAATAATCTATCTTATTATCTCACTTTTACACAGTTTTGTCAAGCCCTTTTAGTCACTATTGTATGACAAAAATCAAAATATTTATGAATTTCCCACAAAGCCAAAAGCATACAGAAAGTAAGTCCGGCATGATCCCAAAAGAAAACCCCGAAAGCTGCAACTTTCGGGGGTTTCATTTGTGTGTCACTGTGAACACAATCAATCTCGTGGTTACCTATATTATACACCACGCCATTTATTTTGTCAAGCACTTTTGCGCCGTCAGTCTTTCTTCTCAGGATATGTGACCGTTATCTCAGCCCCTGCTTCCTGCGACCAAACAACATAATCAAGCTTTCCTTCATCAATAAAAACAGTGAAATATGTATCCTTAAGCTCATCAGGAAGCTGTTCCTTTATCTTTTCTATGAACTTATCCGTCTCTGTAGAAATGTAGTTCATGTACTCAAACTTGTAACTCTTGTCTTTTGAAAGCTCCGTGACCGCCTTTTCTGCCGACTCATATACCGCCTGAGCGTTAGCCTCTGCCCTTTCCGAGTTTTCGTCAGTGATTATGCCGTCAGCGTAAGCCTGCGCCTTTGACCCTGCAAAGCAAACTTTCCAATCATTGTCCTTGTCAAGCACCATAAGAATATACTGCGATGACGTGACCTCTCCCTCAGAGCTGTCATAAGCTATGGTCACATAAAGCTCCGCCGCCTTTGAATACTCCTCCGAGATGTTCACCTTGTCGATAAAGCCGCACTTATCCTTGTCAAAGCTATATCTTACTCCGCTTATCTGCTCGTCCTCACCGTATTCATTGTCGCCGCCCATGTTCTTTTTCATATATTCATAGTCAGCGGCATAATCGTCTGTCATAAGCTTAACCATTGATTGGTCAAACTCAGCGTTTGCGGCTTTAAGATACATTGCCGCAACGTCCTTTGCCTCTTCAAGCGGGTCAGCGGCTTCTTCGCTTTCCGTATCAGTTCCCTGCGTTGTCACAGCGTTCTCACTGCCCTGAACATTTTCCGCAGGCTGAGAGTTATCTGTGCCGTCAAAGCTCAGCGAACAGCCTGTCATGATCGCCGCACTCAGTATAGCCGCCGCAAAAATGATCTTTTTCATTCTTTGCTCCTTTATTCGTCGCCGTACTCCTGTTTTATGTCAGCAAGCACCTCTTTTATTATGTCGTATGAATACCCCAAACGCACAAGGGCGTTTTTTACCTTTATGTCACCCTTTTCTCCGTCAAGATATCTGAGATACTTTCGCTCCACAAGCTCATACAGCCGCTCGTATGTACCCTCGCTGTATTCCTCCAGAGCTTCCTCTATTATAGGCTTCGTAAGCCCTTTCTGTCTCATCTGCTGATAAGCACGGTAATATCCGTATTTACGCACTTCCACATAAGTCCTCGCAAGCCCCTGAGCATACCGCCTGTCATTGACCGTCCCAAGCTCCAGCATCTTATCCATTACAGCGTCGCATATCTCCTCGCTGTAATTTTTCTCAAGCTTTTTATAAAGCTCCACATAGGAATAGTCCCTGTAGTCAAGAAGATACAAAGCTCTTTCCTTTGCCTTTCTGAACTCGTTGTCAAAAACTATCTTCTCCCAAGCAGACTCAGGCATATCAAGCCCTGCTCTCAGACCATGGGCAGACACTATCTCGTAGTTGAGAAAAGCCGTTTCGCCCTCCTCAAACTCTATCATGTATGTGCTGCCCTTGTATTTTGAAACGCCCGTTATTTTAAGCATTTATCAGTCACCAAGCTCGCTTATGTCAACAGGAGCGAACTCCTCGAAGTCCTCCTCAGGCTTTGCCACAACAGACTTGTCGCTTGCCGCCTTGCGTATCTTCTTCTCAGGCTTGTCAGCAGCCATATCTTCATTTGCACTCTGAGCCGCCGCACCTGCGTTAGCCTTTTCTTCAAGCTTCTTGGCCTTTTTATCTTTCTGCGCCGCAAGCACAAGCTCCGCCTGATGTTCCTTTATCTTGGCTTCTATCTCGTCCATGATGTCAGGATTGTTCAGCAGGAACTCCTTAGCGTTGTCACGTCCCTGACCAAGCTTCATATCGTTGTAGCTGAACCAAGCTCCGCCCTTCTTCACCACATCAAGATCGACCGCCATGTCAAGCACCTCGCCCACACGGGAGATACCCTTGCCGTACATGATATCAAACTCGCACTCCTTGAACGGCGGTGCTACCTTGTTCTTTACCACCTTGCACTTTGTTCTGTTACCAATGACCTCAGAGCCGTTCTTTATCTGCTCTCCACGTCTGACCTCTATTCTTACAGAAGCGTAGAACTTCAAAGCACGTCCGCCTGGAGTAGTTTCAGGGTTTCCGTACATAACACCTATCTTCTCACGGACCTGATTGATAAATATAGCCGTTGTATTGGACTTTGCGATAACAGATGTGAGCTTTCTCATAGCCTGAGACATAAGTCTTGCAAGCTGACCAACATGAGTGTCGCCCATTTCGCCGTCTATCTCAGACTTTGTTACCATTGCCGCAACCGAGTCGATAACGATACAGTCGATAGCACCGGAACGAGCCAGAGCCTCGGCTATCTCCAAAGCCTGCTCACCACTGTCAGGCTGAGAAACAAGCATATTGTCTATATCAACGCCAAGCTGACCTGCATAAACAGGGTCAAGAGCATGCTCAACGTCGATAAAAGCTACCTCTCCGCCCATTTTCTGTGTTTCTGCGATAACATGAAGTGCGACCGTTGTCTTACCTGATGACTCAGGTCCGTATATCTCAATAATTCTTCCTCTCGGCACTCCTCCAATACCAAGCGCCATATCAAGAGTCATTGAGCCTGTCGGTATAGCCTCAATATCCATAGCCTTAGCCTCGCCAAGCTTCATGATCGCACCCTTGCCGAACTGCTTTTCAATATATGCTATCGCTGTGTCAAGAGCCTTTTTCTTTTCCTCTGCGTCTGTTATTTTTACTACCGTCTTAACGGCTTCTTTTTTCTTCTTGTCTATCGCCATTTTATATGACCTCCCTATCTTATCGGTGTTTTATCCGTATCTATATCATATCACACTAACTGTCCGTTTGTCTGTACAGTAACCGCAATTTATCTATCTGTACAAATTTTCGTACTATTTTTCATAAATGCCCGAAACACAGCGGTAAACACCGCACAAGTCTTTCCTGCATCTCACATTCTTAAAGCCGTGCTGTATCATCAGCCGCATTACCTCGTCCTCCTGACCGATACCGATCTCAAAGAGCATAACGCCGCCGCTTTTAAGCTTTTTCTTCCACTTGCGAACTATCTCACGATAGAAGTCCAAGCCGTCCTCACCGCCGAAAAGAGCTTCCGCAGGCTCAAAAGTGACCTCACGCTGTAAAGCATCCATGTCCTCTGTTGTGAGATAAGGGGGATTGCACACTATAAGGTCAGCCTCAGGCATATCCTCCACAAGCTTTTCATCTGTAACGTCGCCCATGACTATCTCAGCCCCCGAGCCGTTCAGACTTATATTCTCACGGAGATACTCTGCCGCCTTTTCAGACTTCTCCACACACACTGCCCGACCGCAGTCAAGCTTCCTTTCAAGGGTGATACCAATGCACCCCGAGCCTGAACAAAGGTCTATAACAGTGATATCCTTCTTGCCTGCAAACATCTTTAAAGCCGTGTCAACAATAGTTTCCGTGTCCTGACGTGGTATCAGCACGCCCTCGCCCACCTTGAAAGGCAGACCATAAAACTCCCACTGTCCAAGGAGATACTGCAAAGGATAGCCCTCGCATCGGCGTGTAACAATGTCGCTTATACGCTTTTCCTGCTCAGGAGTGATATCCTCCCCCTCAGCCACATCTTCAAACACCCATGTGACCTCGCAAGCAGCGTTCTCACCCAGACCGCTTTCTTCAAGCAGTCCCACACATTTATCAAACAGTTTCTTTTTTACCATTTGTCATCTTCCTTATTTTCAGGTATACAAGCTTTCAGTGCTGCGATCGCACATTCTATCTGACTTTCATCAGGCTCGCTTGTAGTTATCCTCTGTATCCACAGACCCGGTGCAGAGATTATCTTAGTGAAAATATTGTCATATTTTCCTGCAAGCCTTATAAGCTCGTAAGCAATACCCGTAACGATAGGCAGAAGCGCTATCTTTATAACAACTCTCAGCAAAATGCTTGCCCATGATACTCTGAATATTGTGTTCACAAAAATGCTTATGAACAGCACAAGGAAAATAAAGCTCGTTCCACAGCGAGGGTGAAAACGTGTGTATTTCTTCACATTCTCAACCGTCAGCTCTTCTTCATGCTCATAGCAAGCGATAGTCTTGTGTTCAGCACCGTGATACTCATAAGTCCGCCTTATATCCTTAGTAAGAGCAGTCAAAGCCGTGTAGCCAATGAAAATAGCTATCTTCAAAATACCCTCAATAAGGTTTTTGCCGAATGCCGACAGGTCAATGAACTTGCTTATGAATTTAGACACCAGCGACGGCAGATACATAAACAGCAATATCGCCAGACCCACACCCAGCACCATAGAAATCGCCGTGATGATAGGGCCGAGCTTGTCCCCCAGCTTATCGTCCAGCCACTGTTCAAACTTGGTCTGCTCCTCCTCATCTTCCTCCGTCATCTGCTTCTCAGCCGACCTTGTAAGGCACTTGTAGCCGTCTATAAGAGAAGTAAGGAAGCTGAAAATGCCCCTCACAAAAGGCGTTTTTCTGTACCAAGGCGTATCTTTTCCGCCTTTTATCGCCCACTCCTCCAGGTCTATGGTGCCGTCAGGCAGGCGGCAAGCCATAGCCGCCTTGTGGATGCCACGCATCATAACGCCCTCGATAACAGCCTGTCCGCCGATCTTTGACTTGAATTTTTCCTTGCTTTGTGCTTTACTGCTCATTTTCTTTCCTTTCAAGGCGGTGTGTGCGTCTACTGCACGTTGTCGTTGTTTTCGATAGGCTCAGAAGAAATAAGCTCCACGTCTACAGTTGCCTGATTGTCAGGCTTTTTCTTCTGCTCGATACAAGGGAGCGTTATCATCACTGTTGTACCTACTCCCTGCTCACTGTTTATCTCCAGCGTACCGCCATGCCGCTGAATGATCTCGTCTGCCACCGCAAGACCTATTCCCGAACCACGTCTTGTGTGGTTTGCCTTAAAGAATTTCGTCTTGACCTTTGGCAGGTCATCCTTTGATATTCCCATGCCCGTATCGGAAATGGAAATACATACCTCATTGTCCTCCTCATAAGCCTCCACCGATACAGTGTCGCCCTTGTTGGAGTATTTGATAGCATTGTCCACAATATTTATGAATACCTGACGAAGCCTGTTCTTGTCGCCGTAAACAAACGGCAGCATTTTCGGCTCGTAGTAATTGAGTGTTATACCAAGCGCCTTCGCCCTCTCCTGATAGATAAGCACAGTTTCCCCAAGCTCCGCAAGAATATCTATAGTATCCATAATAAGCGTGAGTCTGTTATCCTGTATCCTCGAAAAGTCAAGAAGCTCCTCAACCATTTGCGAAAGCCTCTCCGTCTCACTTGTGATGACCCTCATACCCTTCTTGAAGGTTTCCTTGTCCTCATACATACTGGTAACAGTTTCCGTCCAGCCCCTTATAGCGGTAAGCGGAGTTCTCAGCTCATGAGATACAGAGGATATGAACTCGTTCTTCATCTGTTCTGTATTAGAAAGCTCCTGCGCCATGTAGTTGATAGAGTCGCAAAGCTCACCAAGCTCGTCATTTCGTTTCTTTTCAAGACGTTCGCTGAAATCTCCCGTAGCATACCGCCTTGTTATGCTGTTTATGCTTCTTATAGGCAAAACAATAGATTTGATAAAAAACATTCCCGAGAAAAACATGAGCATTATGACAGCCACAACGATAGCCGTGATTATCATAGACATAATAAAGATCTGATGGTCGATATTTTTCATGGAAGACAACATTCTCAGTGCTTCATATTCGCTTCCCTTCGGAGATATAACTGACGTTATCGCCATGACCTTTTCCCCTGTTGACAGCTCATATATCTGTGTGCCTATTCCCGTGTCGGACTTCTTTGCGTCCTCATAATCGGTCATGTTGTCATTCTCCGAGGGAGAGAAGCCTGATGATGTAACATCGACCTCACCGTCGGTCTTGATAGCCATAAGCTCTATCTTGTCTTTCTCGTCATAGCTTTCCACAAGGGAGCGTATCTGAGAATTATAGTTAGTCTGCTCGTCACCTGAAGCGTTCACTACCGCCGTGGTGACTATCTTCATTTTAGATGTAAGATACTGCCTTGTGGAGCTGTAGTAATAATTTCTCACCACCACGATAAGCAGTATTTCAAGCACCACAAGTATTCCCACGACCACCCCGAGATTGTTCCTCAGCCAGTGCTGTGTGATACTGAGTCTGCCGCTTTTTCTTTTTTTTCCGCTCAACTGATAAAAACTCCGTTCATCATGTTTTCACAGCTCAGTTAGAGCCGCCTGCCCACTTGTAGCCAAAGCCCCATATAGTAAGGATATACTTAGGATTAGAAGGCTCGTCCTCTATCTTCATTCTTATTCTTCTGATATTCACGTCCACTATCTTATCGTCGCCGTAATAGCTCTCGCCCCATATGTGATTGAGTATACTTGAACGGTCAAGTGCAGTATTCTGATTTTTGAAGAAATACTCCATTATCTGATACTCCACCTGTGTAAGGTCTATCTGCTCACCGTTCTTGAAAACAGTTCTGCTCTTAAGATTAAGCGTAAATGGACCTGAAACTATCTGTGAAGCCTCCTCAGGCTTAGAGCCTGAACGATTTACACGCCTGCAAACAGCGTCAACTCTTGCAATAAGCTCAGAAATAGAGAACGGCTTTGTGATATAATCGTCAGCACCGCTCATAAGGCATGATATCTTATCCATTTCCTGTGATTTTGCCGAAAGCATGATAATGCCGATAGTGTTGCTTTTCTCTCTTATCTTCTTGCACACCTGCATTCCGTCGATGCCGGGCATCATAATATCAAGCAGAGCAACGTCAAAACCGCCGTCCTTTTCGTCATAGGCTTTGAGAGCGTCCTCACCGCAGTTTACGTCAACTACCTCGTAACCGCTTCTTACAAGGTTTATGACCACAAATTCTCTAATTGAATCTTCGTCCTCGCAAACCAAAACTCTTTTCATTACATTTACTCCTCTCCAAGATCAGTTTATTATGTAAAAATTATTCTGAATTTCGTCAATAGTCGGTATGAGCTTTTCACGCCTGTCAAGAGGAAGCTTCACAAAATAATCAAGCTGACCCTTGCTGTCGATAAGCTCATATCCGTCAGAGATATAATCCTCCGAATCATTCTTTGAAGACACAGCGATACGCATTATCTCCTCGTTGCTCTCGTTTATATCTCCTGTGTATTTATAGAAAACAAGCTCGTTTGTGTCGCTGTCCTTTTTCACCGTAACAGAACTGTTCCAGCGTTTTGGGAACGTTACAAAATATCCGTCAGATATGGCATAATAGCCTGTGTATTTTGTTTTCAGATCATAAAAATCCTCGTAAACGCTCCATGTAGTCATATAGAGCATTTCGTCTGCCACAGCGTTTTCATAACCCACCATAGGCGAAGTTGACGGTATCTCCACATCACCGTCGCCGTCCATGTCCTCACTGTAGTAGCCTGCTGGTCTTGTGCATAAAGGCAGCAGCTTTTCGCTTCTAAGCTGCATAGGATTTTGAAGTCCCGAATATCTGTAGTATATTATCTCCGTCTGCAATTTTCCGTCAGCAGTCAGTCCGTCAATAAAAATAGCACGCCTGCCGCTGTCAAGCATTCCCGTCTTTGATGACACATAAGAAGTCACATTATCGCACATATCAACGTTCTCGCCGCGGGTTATCTCATTGTTTTTCATGTTGAGCATAGAAGCCTTTGCCGTCACCGCACCTGTATCATTATTGGTGCTTCTCTGAATGGTGATAAGCTCTATATAACCATCATTGTTTATATCCAAAGGCTCCAGCACCGAATAAGTATCAAGCGCCACACGCTTGAAATCTCCGTCGGTATAGCTGTATATCTCCATAGTCTTTTCATCATTAGTAAGATTTTGATATCCCACAAAAACGTCCGTCTGGTTATTGCTTCCCATAGGCGAGATAATGACCTGATCTATGTCAGTGCCTGCGCCTGCAAGCTCTTTCACAGAATACCACTTGCCGTCCTCGTCCTTGTCGAGAATGTTCACCCTCAAGCCGTCCTCCTCAGATCCGTTTGAAGTGTACTCATAGAAGACCATAGCCTCGTCCGTAGGCTCATCGTCGATATTTGCGATAACATAAGCCGAGCGGTATTCACCGTTTTTAGGATATTTCAGAGTAATATTGCTGCCCACGCTCTCGATAAGCGCCTGATGTATCTCGCTTTGCTCAGAGGTAAGCTTCGGGGCGTTTATAAGTCCCTCAACAGAAAAATTCAGTGCCGAACAGCCTGTCATAGTAAGGCAAGAAAGACAAACAGCAGCCAATTTAAGATTTTTCAAGCGATCCCTCCTGATACACCAAACAAAAAAATAGAACCGGGCATATACCCGATTCTATTATATCATATACACAAAAATATTTCAAGCCTTTTTCCGCCCATTAGGAACAGGTAAAAATTATTTTGCTTATCTTTCGTCCAATGGGATATACTTCTTCTCACCTGAGATAGCCTTATATGCAGGACGGATTATCCTCTTGCCTGTTACAAGCTCTTCAAATCTGTGTGCGCACCAGCCTGCCATTCTTGAAACAGCGAACATAGGCGTGTAAAGATCCTCAGGAATACCCAGCATGCTGTAAACAAAGCCCGAGTACATATCAACGTTAGCGCACATCGCCTTGTCACTGCCCTTGATCTTCTTGAACAGCTCAGGAGTAAGTCTTTCCACCGCTTCAAGAAGCTTGTATTCTCTCTCAAACTCAGTGTTCTCAGCCATTTTCTTGGCATTCTCTCTGAGTATGACAGCTCTAGGGTCAGACAATGTGTAAACAGCGTGACCCATACCATAAACAAGACCTGTGTGGTCAAAAGCTTCCTTGTTGAGTATCTTTGTGAGGAAATCAGCGATCTCGCCCTCGTCCTCCCAGTTCTGAACGTTGTCCTTTATGCACTGGTGCATTGCCGCCACCTTAAGGTTAGCGCCACCATGACGCGGACCTTTCAGTGAACCGATAGCCGCAGAGTATGCAGAATAAGGATCCGTTCCGGAAGATGTAAGCACACGGCAGGCAAAAGTTGAGTTATTTCCTCCGCCATGCTCAGCGTGGAGCATAAGTAACAGATCAAGTATCTTAGCCTCTTCCTCAGTGAACTGTCTGTCCGGACGCAGTGCCGACAGTATCATCTCCGCAGTAGAATGTGTAGGTATCAGAGGGTGCATGAACAAGCTTTCACCGTCATAACAGCGTTTCTTTACCTGATAAGCCGAAACCATGATGTTAGGCAATTTAGAGATTATAGAGATAGCCGTAGCCATTTCATACTCAGGAGAACGATTCTCAGGGTTATCGTCATAAGAGTAAAGAGCCAGAATTGCTCTTGCCATCTTATTCATGATGTTCTTTGACGGAGCTTTAAGTATCATGTCCTCAAAGAAGTTGTCAGGGAAAGGTCTGTTTTCAGCCATCATTCCCTTGAACGCAGTAAGCTCCTCCCTGTTAGGCAGATCGCCCATGAGCAGCAGATACACTATCTCCTCATAACCAAAACGGTTCTCCTTCTGAGCGTTGGACACCAGATCATTGATGTTGTATCCACGGAAGATAAGCTGACCTTGAATAGGAGATTTCTCACCCTCGTTTACCACATATCCGTGTACGTTACAGATATTAGTAAGACCAGCCATAACACCTGTACCGTCAGAGTTTCTCAAGCCTCTCTTTACCACATATCTGTCATAAAGCTTAGGGTCAATAGTATTGTTTGCTATAAACTGTTCGCATAAAAGCGACCTTGCTGCATTATTTATCATTGAATAGATCATCTCGCTTTCAAGTATATTATAAATATAAGTTATATTATACACCTTTTTCAGATTTTTGTCAAGTATTAAGATAACCTGTCAAATCAAAACCGCATATCTACGCCATTTAAAAATTTGCAGTACAAAAATTTGCCCTGTATGAATATTTGCTCCACTGCATGAATATAATATAGTACCCCAAAAAAGAAAGGACAAACCATATGAAAGACCTGATACAGATAATGGCAGTATTTGCTGTTATCCTTACAATAATACCGACCATAGTATTTCTTCGCCCAAACGAGTCCGCATCGAAACCTGCATTTTCAGAAAAAGAAAAAATAGCCGTATATTTCACCGAAAGCGGCAAGACCGAAAACTTCACCCTTGAAGAATATATGATAGGCTCAGTGCTTGCACAAATGCCTGCGGACTTTGACGAAGAAGCCCTGAAAGCGCAAGCCGTCCTCGCCCATACCTACATATGCCGCCGACAGCTCTCCGAAGCCCAGTCGCCTACTCCCGCCTTAAAAGGCGCACTCATCAGCGATGACAGCACCCTCTACCAAAGCTTTTTCACCCTGAAAGCCGCCAAAGAATATTACGGCAACGACTATGAAAAGGCATACAAAAAGGTAAAGTCAGCCGTGCAGTCAGTGGAAAACGAAATACTCACATATGACGGCGAACCGATAATCGTCGCCTTTCACGCCGCTTCAAACGGTCATACCCAATCCGCCAAAAACGCATGGGGAGAGGATATCCCATATCTTCTGTCAGTAGACAGCTCCGCTGACAAAGACCTTGTCACCACAGAATGTACCCAGACACTCACCGCCAAGGAATTTCAAGACAAGCTTCTTGACCGCTTCCCCGATATTAATTTCACTCCCCTCGCCAACGCTGATAGTTGGCTCAAAACAAAAACAGACGGCATAGGCTATGTAACGAACCTGACCGTCTGTGGCTATGATATCCAGCCCAACACATTCTGCGATATCCTTGATATCTCGTCGCCATGTTTCGAGTTCACCTTTGCCAATACAAAATTCACTTTCACCTCTCACGGCTTCGGACACCTCGTAGGAATGAGCCAGTACGGCGCAAACGCCATGGCAGAAAAAGGCTCAGACTACAAAGCCATTTTGACCCACTATTTCACAGATACAAAACTGCAAAAATCTACTGAGCTGGCACAACTGCAATAAACACAAGGTCGCTGTCGCCGTCATTGATAAAGCTATGCTCATGACCGTCGGGGCAGTAATGGAAATCTCCTGCCGACAGTCTTTCCTCACCGCCGTCATAAAGCATTTTGCCGCTGCCCTCAAGAACATATATCATCTCGCAGTTGCCCTCATGTCTGTGCAGACCGATAGAAGCCCCCGGCACGAGCCTGCCTTTCATCATCTTGTTCTTTCCGTCAGAATAGGCCCTGCTTGCAAAGCTTTTCTCGCCGCCCTTGAAATTCGGTGCAAGGCTCTCTTTAATATCATCAAAAACTATACGCATAAAAAACACCTCCGCAGTTTATAGATCAATTATACCACCACTTCGATAAAAAAGCAACAAAAAAAGACCCGTCCCGAAAGACAGGTCTTTAATTATTCTAAGTAAGAATTATCTGAATTACAGATTACTTTCTCTTCTTAGTAGCAACTACAGCAGCACCAGCAAGTGCAACACCTACAGCAGCAAGAGCAGCAGCGCCTGTGCTTGGGTTTGTGTTAGATGCGTTGTTAGCAGCCTTAGAAGATGTAGCAGCAGAGTTAGTCTTAGAGTCTGAAGAATCTGTAAGAATAACCTTTGACTCGTCAGAATCTGTTGAATCAGCTGTTGACTCAGAAGGATCTGTTGGCTCAGCATCACTCTTGTTGAGAACTACAACCTTCTTAACAGCCATCTTAACAGCAGGATCTTCGCCGTCTGTACCAGCGAGGTCTGTAGCAATGTCAAAGAACATATTATTTGCGTCCATTTCAAGAGCTGCAGGGAACTTAACGATAAATGTGTATGTGCCGTCAGCGTTTACTGTAACAGCAGGGTTGTTATCAGAGGCTTCCCAATAACCAATACCGTTCTCAATACCATTTGTGAAGCATGGATAAGCTGTGAAAGCGTCAGTTACATTTGAGATATCAACTGTAACAGCAATAGCGTCAGCACCTGCAAATACGCTCCAATCATCAACAAGGTTGAAATCAGCCTTGTGTGCATCGTCACACCATGGGTGCTTAATGTTGATTCTTACCTTATTACCGTCAGATGTAGACTTACCCTCACCGTTAAGTGTAACCTCAGTCTGCTTCTTGTATTCGCTAAGGTCAACAGTGTTTCCGCCCTGTGCCTTGTCAGACTCTACAACAAGGATAGGATTGCCGTCCTTGTCAAGAAGTGTGAACGCATTGAATGTGAAGTCCTTTGTAGACCAGTTCTGGAGCCATACCTGAGCATATGTATCTGTATCAGCAAATACAGGATCTGTTCCCTTCAGAACAAAATCATAAGAACCGTCAGCAGCCTTAACGCCTGTTACGTCCTTAGCACCATCCTGGAATGACCACTCTTTTGAAGCCCAACCAGTTGACTCAGAGTTGTAACCAAGTCCACCGCCTATCCAGTCTCCAGCCTCGATCTTTGCAGCTGAGTCTGCACCAACTGTTACATTAACATCAATACCGCAAACATCTGAAAGCTTAACGTTTGTTCCTGTAAGAACACCTGTCTTTGTAACAACACCGTCATCGTCCTTCTCATCAATGAGAGAAACAGTACCTCCAGTGAGGTCTGCCTTAACAGTAGCTGTTTCATCAGCAAATGCTGCGAGTGACATCATTGATGCAGCAAGAGCAGCAGCTGACATACCAGCGAGAATCTTAGAGATTTTCATTTGTTTTTCCTCCATTTTTGTTAATAATTTTTTAGATACATATTGAGCGATATCTCCTCAACATACATCTTGCCTTTATTGTAACACACATTTACAAGTATTTCAATAAACGTTTTTCACAAATTAACCACATATCTTTAGCCATTTTTCACAAATATGTATATTATTTTTGCTATATATAGCCAGATATGTTGTCATGGTATGCACAAGTATTTTACACAACATTAATATATTTATATTTATTCAGATTTTGTTGTAATCGTATTCAGCCTTTCACGCTCTCTTTTTGAGAAGATACAGCCGCAGTAATCCTGCCTGTAAAGCCCGTATTCTGCTGAAAGCTGAATGGAACGCTTGTAGCCCTCACGCTTCTTGAAATCCGCAGGAAGTGCCTTTACATCATATATCTCCCCAAGCTCCTCCGATATCTCGTTGAGCTTCTGAGCATTCTTGTATGGTGATATAGACAGCGTTGTGGTGAAATAATCCGCACCAAGTTCCCTGGCAAGCTGAGCCGTCCGTTCAAGCCTCAGCCTGTAACATCGAAAGCATCTCTCCCCGCCCTCAGGAATATCCTCAAAGCCCTTAACAGCCTGAAAAAACTCACGCTCGTCATACCCACGCTCCACGAACGTAACAGGATTTTTCATAGGCATTTGTGCAATAAGCCTTTGAAGCTCCGCCACACGCTTATCGTACTCCTCACGGGGATAAATGTTCGGATTGTAGTAAAACACAGTTATCTTAAAATACTGCGACAGATATTCAAGCACATAAGAAGAACACGGCGCACAACAGCTATGCAAAAGCAAAGTCGGCACTTCGCCCTTTTCCTCGTGTTTTTTTATAATGCCCTCCAGCATTTTCTGATAATTTACCTTCTGCATTCCTGCCGCTCCCTTTTCGCAAAAAAAATCGTACCTGACACACTTCCGTAGGGGCTGGCGTCCTCGACAGCCCATTCCCATTGTCTTTGCACCCCTACAGTATCATACCATATTATATAGTATAGCACATTTCCGCAAATTTCGCAACAGGTCAGATCTTCACCTTAAACTTATTTGCACAGTTAGGGCATTTCACAGTATGTTCACCCTTTACCTTTGGAAGCCTTAACGTCTTTTTGCATACACCGCACTTTATATAAACATGGGTCTTTCTGTCAGCGAACTTTCTCTTCCAGAATGAAAATTTCCTGCCAATTCCCCCGAAAGCCCTCTCAAACTTCATGTTCTCCTCATATCGCTTCTGACAGTTTCTCGACATCGCCCTCACTACCGCCAGCACCAGCACAGCGTATACCATAAGCTGTAAAATAAGCGACCTTACAAACAAATTCGCTACGCTAAGCACCACAGCCACACCGCAAATGCCGTAAAAAAGCTTGTCTATACCATATCTGCCCTGAAAAAATCTCGCTACCTTATACATAAATCCGTTCATAAGCTTTTACCTCTTTTCTTTTTTATATTATAAATAGTACACCCGAAATTTAAACTGACTATTAACTTTTATCAAATTTCACCTACCTTTCACAAAACTTTCAGCGTTCACCCTCAAACAGCGAACGGCATATACTGAAGTGTATTCGTAAAAGCGTATACGGACAAGTACAGCATAAAGGAGCAACAAAAATGAAAAAGAGTCTTATAGCCATGACTTCCATAACCTATGCAATGAAAGCAAAAAACTTGCTGAACAGTTTAAAATACTACTGCGAAATACAGCGCACCCCGAAGGACCTTGGCACAGGCTGTGGCTACTCCATAGCCGTCACCGCACCCCCGGAAGAAATAACCGCCATACTTGAAAAAGAGCGCATACCATTCAGAAACGTGATATTCGAGCAAAAGAGGTGAGAAAAATAAACACCCGAAGCATAATAAACTTTGATAACTCAGCCACCACCTACCCCAAGCCCCCTGCCGTAGCAAAAGCCGTCGCTCAGGCAGTAGAACGCTATGGTGGCAACCCGGGCAGAAGCGGTCACAAGCTTTCCATGCGAGTGTCCGAAAAGATATTCACCGTCAGACAGCAGGCGGCAGAAATGTTTGGAGCACAGACCGAGAACGTGGCTTTCACCGCCAACTGTACCCATGCCCTTAACATGGCGATAAAAGGTGTCATGCAGTACGGTGGTCATATGATAATCTCAGACCACGAGCATAACGCAGTAGCAAGACCCATCTATGCCCTTTCAAAAACAAGAGGCGTGAAATATTCTATTGCCCGAACAGGGGAAACAGACAGCGAAACAGTAGAAAACTTCCGCCGTCTTATAACCCCCGAAACTAAGTGTATCTGCTGTACAGTGGCTTCAAACGTCACAGGCAGGCTCATGCCATACCGTGAATTAGCCGCCCTCTGCAAAGCCCACGGCATATGCTTTATAGCCGACGGCGCACAAGCCTGCGGGCTTTTGGAGCTTTCTCTCTCAGACGGCTTCAACTTTCTCTGCACCGCAGGTCACAAAGCCCTCTACGGACCAACAGGCACAGGGCTTCTTATCTCAGACGGCGAATATTCTCTGTCTACCATAATCGAGGGTGGCACAGGTGCGACCTCCGCCCTGCTTGAACAGACCCCTTTTCTCCCCGAAAAGCTTGAAAGCGGCACCATTAACACAGTGGGCATAATCGGTCTTGGCGAGGGACTAAAGTTTGTCCGCCAAAAGACTCCTGCAGTAATAAAAGCCCACGAAGAAAAGCTCTGCAAACAGCTCTACGAACAGCTTTCAGACATAGACAAAATAAAGTTCTATGAAGCAGACCAAAAGAAAGTCCCCATACTTTCATTTAACATCGGTGATATCACTTCCGCTGAGATCGCCTCCTATCTCAGCGAAAAAGGCTTCGCCCTCCGTGGAGGACTTCAGTGTGCCGCCGTCACCCATACCACCCTCGGCACAATAGAGCAAGGCACAGTGCGTTTCTCACCCTCTGCATTCAGTACCCCTCAGCAGGTAACAGCACTTTCACGAACAATAAAAATATTTGCCGCAAATAACTAAGCATAAGTGGCAGGTCTGATGTAAAATATCACGTCCTGCCGCTCATTCTATTGCAAAAAGCACCTTTAGGTGCTATAATAAAGCATGAGCAAACAATTTTTTCACGAAAGAAAGTGGTATTATGTGGTTCGTGTTTGCGCTTCTCTCCGCTGTTTTCGCAGCGCTCACCTCTGTCCTTGCAAAGGTCGGCATTGAAGGAGTAAACTCAAATCTTGCCACCGCACTGCGTACCTGCGTTGTGCTTGCTATGGCATGGCTCATGGTGTTCATCACCCACACACAAAGCGGCATAGGCTCTATAGGCAGAAAAAGCTGGGTATTCCTTATCCTTTCAGGACTTGCAACAGGTGCTTCGTGGCTATGCTATTATAAGGCTATCCAAATGGGCAGCGTTTCAAAGGTCGCCCCCATAGATAAGCTCAGCGTTGTCATCACCCTTATCCTTGCAGTGATATTTCTCCACGAGGACTTCACAGTAAAATCAGCCATAGGTGCAGTGCTTATCACTGCAGGCACAGTATTAATGGTACTATAAGGAGAACGCCATGATAATAAGAACAGTTACCGAGAAAGACGCTCACGAGCTTCTTGAAATATACCGTCCCTACGTTGAAGACACCGCCATAACATTCGAGTATGACGTACCCTCTGTGGAGGAGTTTTCCGACCGGATCCGCCGCATATCCGCAAATTATCCCTACATAGCCGCAGTAGAAAACGGCAAAATAGCAGGCTACACCTATGCAGGCGTTTTCAAAAGCAGAGCCGCCTATGATTGGTCGGTTGAAGTCACAGTTTATGTAAATAAAGGGCTTCACCGCAAAGGCATAGGTGCAAAACTCTACTCCGCCCTAGAAAAGCTCCTTGCGGCACAGCATATAACAAACCTCTATGCCTGCGTCGCCTATCCCGAAAAAGAAGACGAGTATCTCACCTTTGACAGCGTAAAGTTCCATGAAAAAATGGGCTATACTATAATAGGTACGTTCCATAGATGTGCCTTTAAGTTCAACAAGTGCTATCATATGGTTTGGCTCGAAAAAATACTCACCAAAACCGATACCGCCCCTCTGCCCGTTATCCCATTTTCCAAACTCGACAAAGCCTTAATTAACAAAATAGTTCTTGAATAAAGGCAGAAAATATGGTAAAATAATATCATTCTGTCTGTTAAGGAGCGTAAAAATGGATCTTCAGGAATTAAGAAATGAAATAAACGATATAGACAGCCAGCTTCAGGAGCTTTTCAATAAGCGTATGCAGATAAGCTTCAAGGTGGCTGAGTATAAGATAGCAAACAATATGCCTGTTTTTCAGAGCAAGCGTGAAAACGAGATACTTGACCATGTAACAGAAAGCTCACCAAAGGGCTTGGAAAGTGCGTCAAGAGTGTTCTTCCAAAACATCATGGATATTTCAAAGTGCCGTCAGTACCAGGAGTTTTTTGCAGACTCAGATAAGATAGAGTACAAAAAGTTGGACTTGACAGGTCATAAAAAAGTCGCTGTACCGGGTACCACAGGCTCATATTCACATATAGCCTGCAAGCAGATATTCAGCGACTTTGAGCCAATGTTCTTTGAAGATTTTGAGGACGTTTTTTCATCAGTTGAAAACGGCTCAGCGGATTTCGGCATACTTCCCATAGCAAATTCCACCGCAGGCTCAGTTGGTCAGACCTATGAGCTTATGAAAAAGCATGACTTCAAGATATGCGCAGCAACTAAGGTAAAGATCTCCCACTGCCTTGCCGTAAAAAAAGGCACACGCTTTGAGGATATCAAAATAGTCTATTCCCACGAGCAGGCGCTCAGCCAGTGTTCTGAGTTTCTTTCTCAGAACGGACTTAAAAGCCATAAATACGCAAATACTGCCCTTGCGGCGTGCTACATAAAAGAAAGCAATGAACCGTATGCCGCTATCTGCTCAGAAGCCTGCGCACAGCAGAACGATCTTGAGATACTCAGGCATAATATAGCCAACGCCGCCGAGAATTACACAAAATTTATTCTCATTTCAAAGGAGACTCTCTGCTCGGAGAATGCTGACATCGTGTCAGTGTCCTTGGCACTGCCACATACCTCATCTGCACTTTACAGACTTCTCACCAAATTCTCCGTGGCAGGCCTTAACCTTTCCATGATAGAGAGCCGCCCTATCGCAAACACCGATTTTGACGTTGTTTTCTATCTCGATTTTGAGGGAGCAATAACCTCTCCGGACGTGGCAAAGCTCATGAGCGAGCTTAATTCAGAGCTTTCATATTTCAAATTTTTAGGCAACTACGAGGAAATATAACAGTACGATTTTTAGGACAGGAGGAACAAAAATGCGTATAGGACACGGCTATGACGTCCACAGACTGACCGATGGCAGAAAGCTAATTCTCGGCGGCGTGGATATACCATATGAAAAAGGACTTTTAGGACATTCCGATGCAGACGTCCTTGCACACGCCATAATGGATTCCATACTTGGTGCATTGGCACTGGGAGATATCGGCAAGCTTTTCCCCGATAATGACCCCGACTATGAGGGCGCAGACAGTATGAAGCTCATGGAAAAAGTCATAAGCGTTATGACCGAAAAAGGCTGGAAAATAGGCAATATAGACTCCACCATCTGCGCACAGAAGCCGAAGCTTGCCCCATATATCACCTCCATGCGGGAGCGTATAGCAGAAGCCTGCGGCTGCGATATTTCACAAATATCAGTTAAAGCCACCACTGAAGAAAAGCTAGGCTTCACAGGTGAGGAACTAGGCATATCCGCCACAGCGGTCTGCCTGCTTGAAAAAATTTGATACAAAACCAAAAGGACTGCTGTCTTAAACCACAGCAGTCCTTTTTATTGCTACTTTGCCTTATGCGCAACTCCGTCATTGTTAATGTTATATCCGTCAACAGTAGTGTTTATGAGCATCATGCCGTAATCATTGAAATAATATCGCTTTCCGCCTATCTTCTTCCAACCTGTCACAACAGTGCCGTTCTTGTTGTTGTAGAACTTCTGCCCACGCCAGCTTACCCAGCCGGACTTTAGATATCCGTCCTCACCGAAGTTGTAATACTTGTCGTCAATGTACACAGGACCTCTCAACGCAACACCATTCTGCAGGAAATATTTCTTTCCTGCAATAGTCGTCCATTCATTCTGCAAAACATGATCGCTGTCAAAATAAAACTCCGTTCCGTCTATTTCTCTCCAGCCTGAAACTGCCTTGCCATCGCCGTCAAAATAATAGGTCTTGTCACCGGCTGTTACCCACTTGTCTTTCTGAGCGCCGTTCTTGTCAATGTAGTAAAGCCCTGAATCATCACTGAACAGCCCCCTTGAAAGCTTGCCGTCATTGTCAAAATGATACAGCTTGTCTTCAATAGTGTGCCAACCTGTAAGTGCAGCCTCGTCCTCGCCAATGTAGTAAATATTTCCCTTTGAAGTAACAAACTCCGACTTAGCCCAAGAGCCGTCCTCTTTCTTGAACTTCCATTCAGCGTCTATCTTAACGATCCCATCTGCAAGCACGCCCTCGTTTGAGAAGGTGTATTTCTTGTCCCCGTCCTCCTCAAATTCGCCAACAGCCGCCGCACCTGTCAGACCAAAATAATATCTCTTTCCGTCAATGGTCTTCCAGCCCGTAGCCTTCTTGCCGGTTTCCTCATCAAAATAGAAGTAATAGCCGTTTATTTTATGAAATCCAGTGCAAAGAGTGTGATCAGAGTAGAAATAATACTGATAGAACACCGCCCCGCCGAACTTCTCATAAACCTTTCTGTCATAAGCATTGAATGTCTTATCGCCGAATTTGTCCGCAAGCTCCTCAAGCTTTTGGGTCTCTTTTTCGTCAGGCTTCTCGTCCTTTTTGTAATCGTCCTTCTCAAACTTCACAAGCTTTGAAACATTGGATTTGAACTCTTTTATTTTCTTTTTCTCATCATCAGTGTACTGATCCGTATTCGTCCAACCTGTTGCCGCCACATGGGTCGTTTTGTCAAAATAGTAAGTATCTTCGTCAATATCCTCCCAGCCGTCAGCCACAACGCCGCCTCTGCCGAAGTAATAAACATTTCCGCCTATCTCGTTCCAGCCGGAGAGGAGTCTATTTTTCTTATCAAAGTAATAATACTTGTCCTTGATCTTGGTAAAGCCCTTGCCTGCAGAGCCGTCGCCCTTGAAATAATACTTCTCAGGCGGTTCTTCATACCAGCCCTTAGTCATTTTACCGTCATCAGCAAAATGATATCTGTTCTTGTCAATTGTTATCCAGCCCTTGACCATTTCACAGCTATCATTGAAATAATAGCTCTCACCGTCTATCTCCGCAAAGCCCTGAGCGCAAGCCCCTGTAGCTTCATCAGAATAATAATACTTCTTTTCAAGCTCCATCCAACCCTTGTGAACAGCACCGCTCTCAGAAAAATAATACTTTTTTCCGTCAATGTCCTGCCAGCCTGTGGCCATGTGACCGTCGTCATCATCAAAATAGTATATCTTGCCCTCTATCTCAACAAAGCCCTTAGCCATCTCACCGCTCTTGAGAAAATAATACTGAACATTGTTTATCTTTGCCCAGCCTGTCACACGCTTGCCACTCTCGTCATAGTAATAACCGCCGTCGCTGTCAAAACCCGTGTCAGGGAAGCCGTGATCGTCAAAGTAGTATTCACCGCCGTTTATCTCGCAAAGACCCGTCCTGAAAATGCCAGACTCCTCAGAGAAATAGTATTCCTCTCCCTTTATTTTCATTTTTCCACGCTGAACAACGCCGTCCTTGACATAGTAAGTGTCCCCACGATACTTGTGCCAGCCGTCAGCCATAGCGTTGCCATTGTCGTCAAAAAGATAGCAGGTGTTGTCTATTATCTGATAGCCAAGCGCCCTTTCGCCCGTCTCCTTGACAATATAATAAGTCGAGCCGTCATGGGTGTGCCAGCCCGAAGCATAATAAGCTCCGTAATATAAATACCCGCCAAAGCCTGCTCCCATAACGATAGTGCAAGCTGCAGCCACAGCGATCATTTTTTTCTTATCGCTTTTCAGCACCTCATTATATCTGTTGCAAAAATCATTGCCCTCATTGCTGTTTATACTCATAAAGATCCTTCCTGAATTTACACAGTTCTAATTAGTACAATTATATCACAACAAAATAATAATTTCAATACCGCCGCCCCAATTTTCACATCCCTCACACATAAAAAGCTGTACAGTCCAAATAACTGTACAGCCCGATCTGTCGCAAAAGTATCAAACCAACTGGCGACCTCAGGTCGCCCCTACATACGAATAATGCATTTACGCAAATTGTAGGGGCGAACATCGTTCGCCCGTTCGCCCCCACAGCATCAAATTTCACCCAACATCATGGCTCACCGAATCAGCCTCAGCGATAAGTCCCATTATCTCCCCTATCATCTCCTGCGGCAGCTCGTATCTTTTAGTTTCGCCGTCCTCATCGGTGAAAGAGAAATTGTGAACTTCCCTGCCGTCAGCGTCTCCCCATGAGTATTGTGAAATATCTATTATGCATATAGAATCATGTGCCTTGCCGGCCTCTACTTTTTCAGTAGAAATGCCGTAAGCGTCTGCACCGCCATATTCCAATCCCTCAATATAAGGATAATCCTCACAAACCGCCTTAGCCTTGTCTATCCACTGGTCTATAAGTTCTATAGTTTCAGGGTTCGATATCTCATTAGGCTCTTGACCATACCAGTGATAAATATAATATGGCTGAACGTCACTTTCCACAGCAGATTCACCGCTCGGATAACTATCTCCCACAGAACCGACCTTCAAGTTGCATATCATGATATCCTGAACATTGCTGTAGTCAACAGGCGACTGTGCCGTGTCATAATATGCCGTATATGTGCCGTCATCGTTGTCCATGATACCAAAAATCGTGTGAACAAAAGCAATGTCGCTGCCGTCCGAACCCGTCAGCTTAACAGGCTCATAGTTCTTGTCCGGGTCATAATCCTTAAACCAAGACTTTCTGTCAGCCTCATCAAATAGTATGACATCAGGGTCAAGTGCCTTTCTCAGCGTGTCAATATCCGCCTTAGAGCTAAAGGTAAAGTTCAGCCCCGATGCGTTAAAGCTGACCTCCTGTATATCCAATTCAAAAGGCTCAACACCGCAGGTGTACCAACTCGTCTTGCCATTTTCGATCGTTGTGCCTGTATACTCACCCTCGCCGTATAAGGTCAGATCAGCGGAATAATTAAGCTCATATTCCTTTTCACCAACACGAAAACTTGTGGCATAAACATCATAATGTGTATCTTCCACATATCGGTCTACCATATTGCCCTTATCATCTGTGTAAAGGAATGAACAGCTCAGAAAAGCAATAGCATGATCGCCATAGTTGTAAGCATTGCCCCACGCCGTATCATACCAATCATCTGAAAAATAATCAGGTGCGTCACGGTATGGCGAGTTAAAATCCACCGTCAGTTCTTTATCATCTGCACCCTCAAGCTCCCCGTTTTTCGGTATAAACACCACCGCCACAGTAGCAAACGGGTCATGATCTATCACTCCGGCCACACGCACATCAAAATGCTCAGTGTCATAAGCATATCCCACCGCCGTGTCAAACACCGTCAGCTGTTCACCGAGGGCACTTATGTCATAGCCCCTGTCGCTGTAAAACCTGCTGAGATAATCGTAATTTTCCTTGTATATCTCCGTCTGCTCCACCTCTGCAATAGCGTTTGAACTGTCGTCTGTAGCAAGCCTCACGTCATTTGAACTTCCGTCCACCGCAGTCCCCACATCACTATCTATCCCCGACCTGAGCATAAAAGCTCCGCCGCCAATGCAAAGCACCACCGCCGCAGCCACCGCCGCAAAACTTCTCTTCCTGCTGACCCTAGCCGCCTTTATCTCTTGTATCTCACTTGTCTTTTCATTAAATACATTCCGTCCTGTTTTCTCATTCATATCGTCCGCCCCCTTCAAAGCGTCAAAAATGCGTTTCTTTCCAACGTCGGAGCATTTCACAGCACTGAATTTTTCTTTTATGATATTCTCAAATTCTCTGTCAGTCATAGCTGTTCCTCCAATCGCTTTTTAAGCCTCTTTCGTCCTCTGTGAAGATATGAAAATACCGTTGACTCCCTGCACTTTAAAAGCCTCGCTATCTCAGCCCCCGAGTAACCCTCGTAATAGTGAAGATAAATAGCCGTTTTCTCTTTTTCCGGCAGTTTTAAGATCTCCTCCATTATCCCATCAGCCTTGTCCTCCACCATAACGTTTTCCGCCTCAGATAAGCTGACGTGCCTGCGATAAACACGCCTGAGCATACTTTTGCAAGTGTTCTGTGCCGTCACGATGAGCCAAGCCTTTTCGTGCTCGCCGCTGTCAAAGCCTCCGCCATGTTCCATGTATTTCAAAAACACCTGCTGACAAGCGTCCTCGCTGTCCGCTCCGCAGCCATTCATGTATAAATAGCAAATGCGGTATACCATGTCAAAATACATCTCATAAGCCGCCCCGATATTTTTCTCTTTCATCAAACCACCCCTTGCAAAGTGCCGCCAAAGGGGATAACAGCACTTTTATTTGGTTTCATATATAAAACGCATCACAGCCCCGAATCCTTGCAGCTCTCCCACAATTTTTTCTAAAATCAGACCTAAAGTATACCACATCTCTCCGCCCCAAACAACCCCGCACCCAAAAATTTATCACCCTGCCTAACCCCACCCCCTCCCCCTTGTCTATTCTGACAGATAAATTACTCATTTCTTACATCACAATACTTGCGTTCATACAGATAATATGTTATAATATATAATGTATATTTATAAATCTAAAGGAGGCTTATTTATGGATCAGCTTATAAAATTACTGAAAAACAACGCCCGTATCACAAACAGTGAGCTTGCCGTTCTTCTTGATAAAACAGAAGAGCAGGTTGCAGCGGATATCGCCAAGCTTGAAGCAGATGGCGTAATAAAGGGCTATTCCGCGATCGTTGACGAAAGTGCCTATGACCCTAATTCAGTTTTCGCTCTTATAGAACTTAAAGTCACCCCACAGTCACAGTCAGGCTTTGACGAGATAGCAAACCAGATCGCAAGCTATGAGCAGGTGGAGTCCGTCCGCCTTATGTCAGGTGCTTATGATATAATCGTTGCCGTGAACGGTGCAAACATCAGGGATATCTCACAGTTTGTTTCCCAAAGACTAGCAACTATCGACGCTGTCCAGTCCACCGCCACACACTTCGTGCTAAAGGTCTATAAAGACAACGGCATCATGATAAGCACAGATGATAAAGACGAAAGAGGTTTGATCTCCCCATGATAGATTATAATAAAGTGCTTTGCCCTGCCATAAAGGAAATGAAGCCTTCAGGTATCAGAAAATTTTTCGATATCGCACAGCAGCTGGAGGGCGTTATCTCCCTTGGCGTTGGCGAGCCTGACTTCAAAACCCCGTGGCTCATACGTCAGGAAGCTATCTCAACTTTGGAAAAAGGCAAGACCTGCTATACCGCAAACGCAGGTCTGATTGCTCTCCGTGAAGAGATAGCCAAGTATTTTCAGCGTACTATCCACACAAGCTATGACCCTAATAAGGAAATAATTGTCACTGTTGGAGGCTCTGAAGCTATCGACCTTACCATAAGATGCCTTATCCAACCCGGTGATGAAGTCCTTATAGTCGAACCGTCCTTTGTCTGTTATCGTCCTATCGTCTCCCTATGCGGCGGCGTTCCAGTGGTCATAGAAACAAAGGAAGAAAACGAGTTCCGACTTACAGCAGACGAGCTTCGTGAAAAAATAACTGACAAAACCAAACTCCTCGTCCTGCCCTATCCTAATAACCCAACAGGTGCGATAATGCGCCGTGAAGATCTTGAAGCTGTCGCAAAGGTGCTTAAAGATACCAATATCATGATAGCCTCAGACGAGATATATTCCGAGCTTACATATTCAGGCAAGCATTGCTCTATCGCAGAAATAGAGGGTATGCGTGAGCGTACTATCGTCATAAACGGCTTTTCCAAAAGCTTTGCAATGACAGGCTGGCGGCTTGGCTTCCTTGGCGGACCAAAAGAGATAGTGTCTCAAATGCTCAAGCTTCATCAGTATGCTATCATGTCCTCCCCTACTGTCAGCCAGTATGCCGCTATCGTTGCCATGCACAGTTGTCAGAAGGATATAGATGCCATGCGTAACGAGTATAATATCCGCCGTCGCTTTGTGGTGGATTCTTTCAATAAGCTTGGTCTTAAATGCTTTGCACCGCAAGGCGCATTCTATGTTTTCCCTTGTATCAAAAGCACAGGCATGACAAGCACCGACTTCTGCGAAAAACTTGTGTACACCAAAAAGGTAGCCGTCGTGCCGGGAGATGCTTTCGGCGAGTGCGGAGAGGGCTATGTGCGTGTCTCCTACGCCTATTCCCTTAACCACCTGAGAGAGGCTATCAAACGTATCGGAGAATTTTTAGAGGATATCAAAAATGGTAACGTGCAGTAATTTGAAAATAAAAGCCTACGGAAAAATAAATCTTGCATTGGATATCGTTGGTAAACGTGATGACGGCTACCATATGCTAAATACTGTCATGCAGTCAGTGTCCTGCTTCGACCTCCTGGACTTCACCCTCTCTGAGGGCGAGGGCATAGAGCTTACCTGCAAACTTGACAGCTTTCCAAAAGGCGAGGATAATATCATCACAAAAGCCTACCATGCCTTTGCCGACTTCACCCATATTGACTTCGGCTGTAAAATAGCAGTGAATGTGGAGAAAAACCTCCCCTCACAAGCCGGCATGGGCGGAGGAAGTGCAGACGCCGCCGCTACCCTTAGAGCCTTGGACTTCATGTTTGATACAAGGCTCACCGATGAACAGCTCTGCTCCATAGGCGTGGCTCTTGGTGCAGATGTGCCTTTCTGTATTACAGGCGGCACAAGGCTCTGTCAGGGCGTTGGCGAAATAATGAGCAACCTGCCCTCACCCGACTGCGCTTTCGTAATAATAAAACCCGACGTGGGTATCTCCACCCCCGAAGCTTTCAAAAAGTATGACAGCATTTCAAACCCAAAACGCTGTAATATGGACGTCTTGCTGAGATATATCGGCGGCGGAAAGCTTTTCGGCATATGCTCAAACCTTTTCAATGTGCTGGAATATGCCGCCGACCGTGAGGAGATAGCTCATGCAGTGCATGAGCTTAAAAACAGCGGAGCTCTCTCCGCCCTTATGACAGGAAGCGGCTCAGCCGTTTTTGGAGTTTTCCCCGATATTGCTTCCGCACAAACAGCCGCAGAAAAGCTGTCAGGCTGGAGCTATAAGTGCGTTTGTCAGCCTGTAAAACAGGGCTGGGAATTTGTATATTAATGAGGTGAAATAATTGAGCAGAAATAAATGCAGAATTTGCGGATACCGCTTTAAAAGCGATGATGAGATAATTTGTCCTGAGTGCTTCACAGCCCGTGACGAGGATATAAGCTGTAACAGCCTTTCAGATGACCTGCACTCTCATGATCTCCGTGCCGATAACGAGCAGGACGGCTGGTTCGGACAGTCTGAAAATGACACCTTCAAAGAAGAAAAGAACGATTTCGTTTCCGAGGAACGTAAAGAGGAAGCAAGGGACGAGAATTTCCAAAGCACCTATACCCCACCTAAAAACCCGACCCCTCCCCCAAGCTATTCAAATTCAAGAGCCGAAAAGCTTGCCGCCCTCAATAACTACAGCCAACAGCGTACAAGCTATAGCCGCCCAAACAACAGCTCCTATAGCTTCAACGCCACGAACATAAACCACTCTAACAAAAAGAATGGCGGCAAAGGCTGTGCCACCGCCGTTGTGGTCATAATAATCCTTATGGCTATCCTCCCAACTATCATAGGCTTTGTCTCATCAAAAATAATTTCAAGCAAATATGACGACTATAACTATGACTACGATTATGACGATACCTATAGTGAAGCCGAAGATGACTACACCGACCATTCCAACCTCTATGTAGCGCAAGACGCTGAGGACGGTACCTACAGCGTTCAGTATCAAGGCTATACCCTCACCGAACGCAAAGTAAGCGACCTGACCGATGAGGAAAGAAACTCCCTTTCAGGCGGTATTATAAGCGGTGACACAGTATGGGAAATAGACCTCGACCTTGATGTTAATATCAGCGATAGCAACAGACAGGTAAAATTCACCTTTGCCTACAACACCGCCTATGACGAAAACGATAATTCGTTTTTCTCAAACAACTTCTTCCCCGGTGAAAGCGACTACGAAGACGATATGACCTATACCATAAAGTTCCTTGTCCCTGCCGATACAAAGCGCACCACGTTCACAGCCTGCTTCCAGAACGACGATTTGATAACAGATTCATTCCAGTTCAATATCCCGCTTGACGAAAACACAGACTCATCAGGCGACCTATCCTCTGACTCCTACACCAAAATAGGCGGAGTTGACACAGCGGCATGAATGATATCCTTAAAAGCTGTACCCTCTGCCCAAGAGAGTGCAAAGTGAACAGATACGAGCATAAAGGCTTTTGCGGTGAAACTGCCAAAGTAAGGATAGCCCGAGCCGAGCTTCATATGTGGGAGGAACCTTGTATCAGTGGCACAGAAGGCTCAGGCACAGTATTTTTCTCAGGCTGTTGTCTGAAATGCTGTTTCTGCCAAAACTACGAGATATCCGCTGAGGGCAAAGGCTTTGAGCTTACCGAACAAGAACTTGCAGACACTTTTCTGCGGCTTCAATCAATGGGCGCAAACAACATAAACCTCGTCAATCCCACCCATTTCGTTCCGCAAATAATCAAAGCACTCGACCTCTGTAAAGATAAGCTCACTATCCCTGTGGTCTATAACAGCGGTGGTTATGAAAAGCCCCAAACGCTGGAGCTTCTTCGTGGCTATGTGCAGATATTTCTACCCGACCTTAAATATTTTGATCCTACACTTTCGGATAAATATTCCAAAGCCGCAGACTATTTTGAAAACGCCGCTGCTTCAATACATAAAATGGCGGAGCTTTCAGGCAAGCCAATCTTTGACGAAAAGGGCATAATGCAGAGCGGCACAATAGTCCGCCACCTTGTCCTCCCTACCCACCGTAAAGACTCCATAAAGCTTATGGAGTGGCTAGGCAAAAATTTTGCCAAAAACGAGATAATGATAAGCCTCATGAGCCAGTTCACCCCCGTGTATAAAGCCTTTGACTACAAAGAGCTTTGCCGTAAGACATCAACTTTCGAGTATAACACCGTCATTGACGCCGTGAACAAATACGGTTTTGAGGGTTTTGTCCAAAGCCGCACCTCCGCCGCCAAAGATTTTATCCCCAAATTTTATGACGAAAAATACTACTGATATCCCATTTTTTTATCGGACTGTCATGCTAACATAGACAGCCAGATATTTTTGTAATAAAATTGTTATACATTCCCTATTGACATTTTGAACAAAAAAGTTTATAATGTTAATGTAAGTTTGGTAAAACAAACTTGAATGGGGTAACTTATGGGGTAAACATTAGTCACCAACCGTCATAAAGGCAGCAAAATTGCCGCCTGCATATAAGTTATCGAAAAGAGGTCATGCAAATGTCAAAGGCTTTCGGTTCAAGATATTCCATTGAAAATTCCGAGGAAGCAAAGGAGTATTTTGAGTTTGTAAAGGACCTGCTTGACAGCGATGTTGTAAACGAAATGAAAAATTTTCGTCATCACTATAGTACGACTTGCTATCAGCATTGCATCAATGTATCCTACTATAACTATCTCGTTTGCAGAAAATTGGGACTAAATTCAAGATCCGCAGCAAGAGCAGGTCTGCTTCACGATCTGTTTCTTTATGATTGGCGGGATCGTGAGAAGAAAAAAGGCGAAATGCCTCACGGAATGACCCACCCAAAGGTCGCACTCAACAATGCGAAACAGCATTTTGAGATAGGCAAGCGTGAGGAGGATATGATAGTCAAGCATATGTGGCCGCTGACCCTGAAATTCCCTAAATACGCTGAATCTTACGTTATCGTGTGTATCGACAAATACACCGCAATGTTGGAAATAGGCTCTTATTTGGGTCAGAAAATGAAAGAAAAAGCGAAAGCAATGCGAACAAAACAGCATTAAACCAAAGCGGACAGGCACACACCTGTCCGCTTTCAGTTTGTTGACAAATTCCTAAATAAATGTACAATTGATCGTACACTCATATAAATGCAAAAAGACCGCCCCTAAGATAAGGGACGGTCTTTCCCGTTTATCAGGCAAAATAAACGGATATTGGTGTTTAGTGAATGTCGTTGTAAAGTGCAATGTAATCCTTGGCGGACTTTGTCCAACTGAAATTCTGCTTGAGTGCAGTGTTCACAAGTCTGCCCCACTTCATCTTGTCATCATAGTATGCTCTCGCTCTAACAACAGCGTCAAGCATATCATGTGCGTTGTAGGACTTGAACGTAAATCCGTTGCCGCCCTTGTCGCCTGCATCATGGATACTGTCTCTCAAACCGCCTGTCTCTCTTACGATAGGTATCGTACCATATCTCAGAGCGATCATCTGAGCCAAACCGCAAGGCTCGCTCTGCGACGGCATAAGGAACATATCCGCACCAGCGTATATCTTCTTGGACAGCTCAGGCACAAAACCAATGGTCAGACCCACTCTGTCAGGATAACGATAATGCATTTCGCTGAAAAAGTCCTCGTATATCTTCTCGCCCGAACCAAGAATAGCAAACTTGCAGCCAAGCCTGATGATGTCCTCAAACACATACTTGATAAGGTCAAGACCCTTGTGTGAAACAAATCTCGTTACGATACCGATAACAGGCTCTTTTCCATGTGCCATGCCAAGCTCGCTGAGCAAAGCGTGCTTGCAAACAGCCTTGCCCGTCTTGTCATTCAAACTATAATTCTTAGCAATAACAGGATCAGTTGCAGGATCGTAGATCTTCTGATCTATTCCGTTGAGTATTCCGCAAAGCTTGTATTGCTTGTTAACAAGCTCCCTGTCAAGACCATGTGAATACCATGGATCAAGTATCTCCCAAGCATAGCTTGGCGAAACTGTCGTCACCTTGTCAGCCGTTTCAATAGCAGCCTTCATAAAGTTCACATCACCGTCATATGAAAGCAGATCCGTATGATAAAGCGGAATGCCCATAATATCGTTGATAAGTTCTAAGCCATATTGTCCCTGATACTGAATATTGTGTATGGTAAATACCGTCTTGATATCCTCATAACCCTGCTGATAGCGGTAGAAAATATCATAATAAACAGGAACAAGTGCCGTCTGCCAGTCATTGGCGTTTATAACATTTGGCTTAAAGTCGATGTATCTCAGCAGTTCGAGAACTGCCCTTGAGAAGAATATAAATCTCTCAGCGTCATCATAAAAGCCGTACAGACCATTTCTCTGGAAGTAATACTCATTATCCAAAAGATAATAAGTCACTCCGTTCACAACGCCTGTAAAAACGCCGCAGTATTGATTTCTCCATGCCACCGGCACAGTGAAATTCGTAACATATGTCAGCTTGTCCTTAAGCTCCTGCCTGATAGAGCTGTAATAAGGTATCACGACTCTGCAATCGTGACCCTCGGCATTGATAGCCGCAGGCAGTGAGCCTGCAACATCAGCCAATCCACCTGAAGCAATAAAAGGCAAAGCCTCACTTGCAGTATAAAGTATGTTCATATCCGAACCCTCTTTCCTAAGTCATTGCGACCTTTTTATACAGAAGCTCCCTTTCCTACATACATAGGATACTGTGGCGAGCTTGTAAGGATATGGTTTTCACAGATAGAAACGTTCTTGTCTGTGATAAGATAGTTAAGCTCAGCATTGTCACCAACAACAGTGCCCTGCATAAGGATACAGTTCTTGACCTTTGCACCCTTGCCTACCTTAACGCCTCTGAACAGTACAGAGTTCTCTACCTCGCCCTCTATGATACAGCCGTCAGCAATAAGAGAATTTGATACCTTGCTGTCCAGATCGTACTTAACAGGAGCGTTGTCGCTTACCTTTGTGTAGATAGAACGCTTTGGAACGAACAGCTTGCGTGCATTCTCAGGTTCAAGCAGAGCCATGTTTGACTTAAAGTAGCTTTCAGGGCTGTTGAGCTTGCTGAAATAGTTATCGTACTCGTAGATCTTTATCTTAAGCTCTCTGCACTTCTCCTGAAGAATATTTCTCTCAAAGCTTACATTTCCTCTAGCCATTGCGTCATTAACAGTTTCAATAAGGAAATCCATTGACATAACGAACACATTAAGGCTCGTTGTGCAAGTGCCGCTGATGTCAGGATTGATAAGAACAGAGGTTACGTTCTTGTCAGCGTCAACGTTGAATACAGTTGAAGTCTTTATATCATCAGAGCTGTAAACGCCTGTGTGTGCAACAGCTGTGATGTCCGCACCGCTCTCTATATGAGCCGCAACGATAGGCTTGTAATCAATATTAGTTACAACGTCACAATCTGAAAGGATAACATATTTAGCTCTTGAGTGCTTGATAAAGCTCATGGCACCATAAAGAGCCTCGATCCTGCCTCTGTAGAGAGTGCTTTCAACGTTGCCGAATGGAGGCAGAATGTAAAGTCCGCCCTTTTTTCTTGCCAGATCCCACTCTCTTGCAGAGCCGAGGTGATCCAGAAGTGACTGATAGTTAGATTTTGTTATAACACCGACCTCGCTTATGCCGCTGTTTACCATGTTAGACAGTGGGAAGTCGATAAGGCGGTATCTTCCGCCGAACATTACAGAACCCATAGTTCTGTTCTTTGTCATGTCGCCAAGAGTCGTGTCGTGCATATTAGCGAAAACAAGACCCAGTACGTTACCCATATTTACATCCATGTTTACTCGGTCCTTTCTTAGATATTCTCGTAAATTATTGCCTTAGGTGCAACAACACTGCCGTCAGAAACGGTCAGATTATTGCCCACTACAGCAACGCCCCATGAGTCCTTGTCCTCGATAGTTTCAGGTCTTGCACCGATCTGAGCGTTCTCACCGATAACGGTGTTCTCGCCAACGATAGCATACTCGACCTTTGCACCCTTCTTGACAATTGCGCCAGGCATAAGGATAGAATCCAGTATCTCAGCGCCTTCCTCAACAGTAACGCCGTCAGAAATCATTGAGAACTCGACAGAGCCGTCGATAACGCAGCCCTCTGTTACCATAGAGTTCTGTACCTGAGCGTTCTTGCCTATGCTCTGAGGTGGCATAACAGGGTTTCTTGAGTATATCTTCCAGCTTGTGTCATAAAGATCGATAGGAATGTTAGGATTGATAAGGTCCATATTTGCTTCCCAAAGAGAGTCGATAGTTCCAACGTCCTTCCAGTAGCCGTCAAAACGATAAGCCACAAGCTTCTCGCCTGCTTCTCTCATGTCAGGGATAATGTTCTTGCCGAAGTCCTTTGAAGCTTCCTTGTCATTCTCATTAGCGATAAGATAAGCTTTCAGCTTCTTCCAAGTGAATATGTAGATACCCATTGAAGCAAGAGTTGAACGAGGGTTCTTTGGCTTCTCCTCGAAGTCTATGATGTTGTCGTCCTCGTCGGTTATCATGATGCCGAAACGTGAAGCCTCTTCCTTTGGAACGTCCAGAACAGCGATAGTAGCGTCAGCGTTCTTAGCCTTGTGATATTCAAGCATCTTGTTGTAATCCATTTTGTAGATATGGTCGCCTGAAAGAACAACAACATACTCAGGGTCATATCTGTCTACAAAAGCGATATTCTGATAAATAGCGTTTGCAGTACCCGAATACCAATCAGCGCCTGAAGCTGTCTGATAAGGAGGAAGCACATGAACGCCTCCGTGTATTCTGTCAAGATCCCAAGGCTGACCGTTTCCAATGTACTCATTGAGTACCAATGGCTGATACTGTGTCAGCACGCCCACTGTGTCGATACCTGAATTGATACAGTTCGAGAGAGGAAAATCAATGATACGATACTTAGCACCGAAAGGTACTGCCGGTTTTGCAACGCTCTGTGTCAGGGCATACAATCTGCTTCCCTGACCGCCTGCCAGCAGCATTGCAACACATTCTTTTTTGTTGAACATAATTAATTCACCCACCAATTTTTATTAAGTCTATATTACTCAGCCTTTTTAGCTGTGGACTTCTTAGTTGTTTTCGCCTTAGCGGCTTTTTTGACAGCAGTTTTCTTAGCCGCTGTCTTTGTTTTTTTCTTTCCCTCTGCCTTTTTCTCAGGCACAGGTCTTTCCTCTTTCTTCACCGTGAAATACATACAAGAGAACGCAGGAATATCGATGCAAACTGACTGGTCAAAGCCGTGCATCTTAACATCTACCGCCTTAACAGTGCCGTTCGTGCAAGGGGATCCGTCAACAGAAGACGAGTTGAACACCTCTGTATAGCTGCCCCAGTAAGGAACGCCAAAGCAGTATGACTTTCTTTCCACAGGAACGAAGTTGCACACAACGATGACCTCTCCGCCGTTTTTGTCGAAACGTCTGAAGATGATGATGCTCTGCTTGAAATCGTCATTTGATATCCAGCTAAAGCCCTCCCAAGAGAAATCTCTCTCCCAGAACTGAGGGTGGTCAAGATAGAAGTGATTGAGGTTCTTGGAGTAGTTCAGATAATTGCGGTGGTTCTCATATTCGTCCACCATGAACCATTCCAGACCATTCTCGTAATCCCACTCTCTGAACTGAGCAAAATCAGCACCCATGAACAGAAGCTTCTTACCTGGGTGAGCCATCATATAAGCCATGAACAGCTTGCACTGCTTGAACTTATTGTCGATATCTCCACCATACATTTTATTTACCAATGAAGCCTTACCATGCACCACCTCGTCATGAGAGATAGGCAAAATAAAGTTTTCAGAGAAAGCATAGAAGAATGAGAACGTGAGCATATCATGATGAAAAGCTCTGTCAATAGGGTCAAGAGCCATATATTTGAGCATATCGTTCATCCAGCCCATGTTCCACTTGAAGTTGAAACCAAGACCGCCGTCGCTTGCAGGCTTTGTTACCATAGGCCATGAAGTTGACTCTTCGGCTATCATAAGGGTATTAGGGTTTCTTCCGAACACAGCGGTATTAAGATCCTTGAAGAACTGAACAGCTTCAAGATTTTCCTTGCCACCGAACTTGTTAGGTGTCCACTCGCCGTCACGTCTGTCATAGTCAAGATAAAGCATAGACGCAACAGCGTCAACTCTCAGACCGTCAACGTGATATTTTTCTATCCAGTAAAGAGCGTTTGAGATAAGGAATGACTTTACCTCGCCCTTTGAATAATCGAAAACTCTCGTTCCCCAAGTGAGGTGATCTGCCTTTTTCGGGTCAGAGTATTCATATGACGGACCGCCGTCAAACTCGAACAGACCTGCTTCATCTCTAGGAAAATGCGCAGGCACCCAATCAAGGATAACGCCTATTCCCGCAAGGTGGAAAAGGTCTATCATTTTCATGAAGTCATAAGGCGTGCCGAAACGTGAAGTCGGCGCAAAATAGCCTATTCCCTGATAGCCCCAAGAGCCGTCAAAAGGATATTCCGCCAGCGGCATAAGCTCGATATGAGTATAGCCCATTTCCTTTATATAAGGGATTATTGAATCTGCAAATCTAACGTATGAGAAATATTTTCCGTCAGGACAAGCCTTCCATGAATTGAGGTGTACCTCGTAGATATTCATAGGACAATTGTAGATATCCTTAGACTTCTTCTCGGTCATCCACTTTTTATCGCTCCAAAGATAATCGTCGATATCGAAAACCTTTGTGCCAGTGCTCGGAGCGACCTCCATGTGTGTGCCGTACGGATCAGCCTTATAATGGGTCTTGCCGTCACAGCCGTGTATACAGTATTTATATGTATCATAAGTCTGAAGCCCTGTAACAAAAGCCTCCCACACCTCTGAGTCGTCTATCTTCTCCATTGGGGTGGCATTTTCGTCCCAGTTATTGAAATCTCCCACAACAGAAATGCCCTCAGCGTGTGCCGCCCAGACTCTGAAATAATATCCTTCTACGCCGTCTTTCTCTCCCTTATGGCAGCCAAGAAACTTATATGTTTCGCAGTTTGTGCCATTGTGGAAAAGATAGAGCGGCAGTTCATAATCCTTTGGAATAATATCTATCATAATTCAGCCTCCCTTATCTTTTTGTGAAAACCGCTGAATAATTTCGGTGTTTCATATTTATATTTTAATCTTTTTTGAACAAATTTGCAATAGTTTTAGTAGTTATTCTCGTATTCGCACATATTTCAACAGACGATTTTATATATTTTGCACAATAGATTTTATATAATAACATAGGAAAAGTAAAGTCAAAGTATACAAAAGTAAAAAAATGCAGGCAAAAGTCGGCAAAGTCATTTACATTCATTTTTCATTCTCGTCACGAAGGAAAATTTTTGCGGCAATAATAGTTATATCGTCACGCCTGCCTCCTGTTCGCTGAGCAAGCGCCTTTGCGCCAAGCGCCGTGACTATCTCCTGAGCGTTCATTCCGTTACAGCGGAGTATCTCTCGTGCTGTAGCGTCCTCGACACCGTCTGAGGTCATAAGCAGAACGTCCCCGTCAAAGAGCTTAAGCTCGCTCACATCAGGAGTACACTCCGCAAGTATCCCAGCAGGAAAAGCCTGTCCGCCGATAGCTTTAAGACCGCCGTCACGGAAAAGAAAGCTTTGTGCCGCACCCGATTTCAGAAACTGCACCGTTCCGCCATTAAGCTCCAGCCGCATTATATCAAGGGTCGCAAAAGATTCCTCCCAGCCCTTAACTCTGAGCATAGAATTTATAAGCCTATGGGCTGTCTGCATAGACATTCCCGATCGTATGAGCCTTGTAACAAGACTTACGGAAAACAATGAATCCAGTCTTGCTCTTTTTCCTGTTCCCATGCCGTCTGAAAGGACGATATACTTTTCGTTGACGCTTGAATCGAAGACTTCAAAGCTGTCACCCGAATATTCTCCGCTTGACGAAGCTGAAAAGCTTTTTATATCAACTGTGAATTTCGGTATTTCCGCAAAGGACATTCTGGTTATATTATCCACCTTGACTATCACAGGCATATCAAGGTCATAATCTATCATTTCTGACAGCGTTGCTGTGAGCCTTACAAGATCACCCCTGAACTGCGCAGTTATAAAAACGTCCACACGCTGACAAAGGTTTTCGTCTATGTAAACGCAGGCTTTCACATTTGGATAGCCAAGGTTTGAGAAATGCTCCCTTACTCTTGCTGAAAGCTGAGGATCAACGCTTCTCACCTGACCTGCCCTGAAAGAAAGGTCGGATAAGATATCCTCCATGGAGGAAAGCTGTTCGCTTAAAAACTCACGCATTTCACGAACTCTCATGCTGTCGGCACGTTCTGCCACAAAGTCGGTATACAATTCATTGAAGCTTTTGCAAAGAAGCGACTTTCTCACACATCCACCCAAATGCTTTTCAACGTCGTCAAGGCTGAGGTTATTATATGTACAAACTATGCTTTCAAGCTTTGAAAAGCTGTCATCAAGCTGTACACAACGCTTACTGCACACTGAGTACATATCGCAATCGGTACAAACAACAGATCGTACACGCTTTGACAGTGTAGCTTCCTTTGAGCGTTTATCTATCGCCGCAGTGACCATTGTAAGCTGACCTCTGATACCGCCCAAAGTTCTCGAAGCCATGTTGAGCTTTGAAGAAGTGGTCTGCCCTACAAGGTCAACGGAATTTTTCACTCCCACCACTTTTTTTGCCACCCTTTTTATCACAGGAACAGGCAGGGCTATAAAAAGCACAGAGCCTATAAGCAAATCAGCAAACATTGAAAATGTATCACCGTTCACGCCCATTGCCACAAGGCTCACAAGTGAAACCGCAAGGAAAACAAGCACTATCACAAGAGAGCCGAATTGCAGAAAAGCTCCGCAGATAAGTCCTGACGTGGCAAGCAAAAGTGTATTTCTCGCAAGTGACGGAGTACAAAGGAGTACACCGCAGGTGGTCAATGCACCAACAACTGCACCGCCTATATTTCTATACTTTCGCACTGCCATAAGCATAAACAAAGTGCCTGCTATCCTGCCCAGGTTCACCACATGGAGCGGTGCGGCAGTAATGGTCGAGATAAACATAATATAAAGTATAGCTGTGAAAACTCCGTTTATTCCTGTGAGGTCAAAAACACCGCTTCGGTTTCTTTGACGTTTTACGGTCAATGCAATAAAAACAACACAGCCACACATGAGCGAGCTTATCATTCGCAGTGAAGCCGTATATGTATCCGACGGCATTGCCACCGACATTACACAACTGAAAAGAAGCATTGCTCCTGTTGTGATGAGCGACACAAAAACGGGGTCGTCCTTATGGTCGGCAGAGGGCATCACAAGCCTTACCGCCCCTATAACAAGTATTGCACAAAGCTGAACGATACCCTCTGAGAATGTTCCGCTTACAAAATATGCAAGTGCAGAGCCTAAAAAAGCAGGTATCACATTAGTTCCCGAAAGCACTGCCACCGCCACGTTCATTGACGAGGGGAAGCCAAGTATCCTTCCGAAGCTTGCCGCAAACGCTGCTGCCGCCGATAAAACAGCCATAAGTACATTCGTTTTGCCTGAGGTATGAAATTTTGCCGTATGCCGTATTTTTTCCATTGCTTATCACGTCCTATGTTTCCAAAATGTAATAATTACATTTTAGCAGGACTATCAAGCGAAAGGTGTCGCAATATGGGCTTGAAATTGAAATACTGACCAAATTTACGGACAGATCTCATAACTTTCAACGTCATGAAAATCTGCTGTAGAAATTCGGGATAGTTGCCGAGCAACTGGCGAACGAAACGGGACGTCGCATTTCTGCTTGCAGAAACTGAGCACTCCCCTACAAGTAACGAAGTCTAATTGCACAAAAATATGTACAATTAGACAAGCTTTCTAAGGGCTTCGGAAAAGGTTATGAATTGTTCCATGGAAAGAGCTTCAGGACGGACGGAGGCATGCAGATCGCTTTGCTCTATCGCCTGATTTACTATAGATTTATCTATGCCCATTGATGATGATACGGAATTTGAGAGGGTCTTTCTTCGCTGTGAAAATGCACCCCTAGCGACTTTAAAAAAGAACTTTTCGTCCGTCACGCCCTCGGGAGTCTTATCACGGATATCAAATCGCACCACGCAGCTATCAACGTTAGGCGAGGGCATGAAGCTTCCTCGTGATACGTTAAAAAGCAGTTTCGGTACAGAAAAATAATTTATTGCCACTGTGACAGCACCCATATCTCTTGTACCCATAGGGGCACAAAGACGTGTGCCTGCTTCTTTCTGCACCATGACAGTAACAGACTTTATGGGCAGACGTTCTTCAAGGAGCATCATTAATATGGGCGAGGTTATATAGTAAGGTAGATTTGCACAAACGGCAACGTCCATACCCTGAAATTCCTCGGCAATAAGCTTATGGAGATCAGTTTCCATGACGTCGGCGTTTATTATCTTCACATTGTCATATTCTGCAAGAGTTTCTGCAAGGACCGGCATAAGCCTGTCGTCAATTTCGATAGCCACCACCTTGTCGGCACGCTTGGCAAGCTCGTTTGTGAGAACGCCTATGCCTGTGCCTATCTCGATTATGCCGAAGCCTTTTTTTGCATTGCCCATTTCGGCTATCTTGGGGCAAACGGAGGGATTCACTAAGAAATTCTGACCGAGAGCCTTGGAGAAAGTGAAATTATGTCTTGCGAGAACATCTTTTATCACACTTATATTAGAAAGATTATCCATTTATTAATACACCTCAGATTAACTGATAAATCGACAAAAAATTAACAAAATAATTATATCATATTAACAAAAGATTGTCAACTGATTTGGAAAAGAATAATATTCCTATGAAGTAAAGAAAGACCCAGCGGAGCGATTTTGTGGTTTTGTACGATTTTTATTCAATTTTCAAGCTTCAAACAAGGTGCAGGAAGTGCTTTTCTGTGCGATCAGAACCTCTCATCGTGTTCACCTAACTCACGTTGACAGAATGTTTCCTCATACACTGCTACCTTGCAGGATATTCGATTTGGGATAATATCCTTATACTTATCCCGAAAATCACCGCTTTTGTTGCATAAAAAATGCAACAATTGCAGAAATGTTGTCAAATTAAAATATAAATCATTTGTTTGCACAAATTACGATGTGATAAATTGTGCAGTATCACATATAAGATCGTAAGGGTTTATTATTTTTATTGCCCGGGAAATAATATATGCGGAGGTGATAAAAATGAAAAACAACTCTTTTGCTCACGGGCAGGAATTGCCGCTGGGGCTGTCTATGGCTCTTGCTCAGGTGCCTGCGGCATATGCTTACTTTGCTAAGCTGGATCCGCTTCAAAGACAGCAGATAATCGACTCGGCACACTGTATTCGCTCCAAAGAGGAAATGCGTGATCTCGTCAACAGCTTGTCAAACGGTCAGATCACTGATACAAGTATTTTCTGAACAAAAAGTTAATGTAGACAAATTTCACAATAAATCAAAGATTAATTGATATAAATTTTATATAAATATGTGTTGAAATTTATCTATAAATATTGTACAATATTATTGTAAGGCTTTGTATGCTGTTATGGAGAAAATCAGTAAAAAAAGCTTTCGCAGACAGTTTTGCTCCGCTTTACTGTCTGGTAATATTGTGCAGTATTTTTTGTATGTATTCAGGAGAGATGTATGACTGAAATGTGCTGTTTTTCATCAATTACATATTCTTTTATGGGTAGGTCTTTAAGTATAATTGCGTCCTGCCTTGATTTTTTGCACTCTAACAATATAATTATGCACTGACTAAAACTGCAACGCCATTGTTGCAGTTTTTTATTTGTAATTTTTTGTTTTACTTGGAGGTATAAATTTATGAAAAAAGTTGCGGTAATAATGGGTTCTGACAGCGATTTTCCTGTTGTCAGCAAGGCTGTTGCTGAACTTAAAGCTTACGGTGTTCCTTATGAATGTCACGTTATGTCTGCTCACAGAACGCCTGCGCTTGCAAGCGATTTTGCTGACAAAGCTAAGGGAAACGGCTTCGGAGTTATAATCTGCGCTGCCGGAATGGCGGCTCATCTTGCGGGAGTTATTGCAGGTCACACAACGCTTCCTGTTATCGGTATCCCTTGCAAGGGTGCTAACTTCGACGGCATGGACGCTCTGCTTGCTACCGTTCAGATGCCTAGCGGTATCCCTGTTGCCACTGTCGCAGTTGACGGCGCTAAGAACGCTGCTATACTTGCTATTCAGATGCTCGCTCTTTCTGACGAGGGTCTGGCTGAGAAGCTTGAAAAGGCTAAGCAGGATATGATAGACGGCGTTGTGGCTAAGGACAAGGCTTTACAGGACAAGCTTGCTGCGCTTTGATTTTTGATACAGACATATAGCTCGGCTGTATGTTATATTTGATATATCGGGGAAGTTCTGCTGTCGGCGGGCGAACGATGTTCGCCCCTACATATTAAAACGGCAGTGGATATGTTTTCGGTGTATCATATAAATAATGTAAATAATTTTATGGAGGAATAAATCTATGGAAAACATTGTAAAGACAGAACAGCTCTATGAGGGCAAGGCTAAGAAAGTATTCGCTACAAACGACCCTGATCTTGTTATCGTTGATTACAAGGACGACGCTACTGCTTTCAACGGCGAGAAGAAAGGCACTATCGTTGGCAAGGGTGCTATCAATAACAAAATGACAAACTATATGTTCAAGCTTCTTGAAAAAGAGGGTATCCCTACTCATCTTGTTGAGGAGATCTCTGACAGAGAGACTATCGTTAAGAAGGTCGAGATCGTTCCGCTGGAAGTTATCGTAAGAAACGTTGCAGCAGGAAGCTTCTCAAAGAAGCTCGGTATCGAGGAAGGCACAAAGCTCAAGCAGCCTACACTTGAGTTCAGCTACAAGTGCGACGAGCTTGGCGACCCATTCATCAACAAGTATTATGCTCTTGGTCTTGGTCTTGCTACTGAGGAAGAGATCGAGGATATCACAAAGTATGCTTTCAAGGTAAATGAGTTCATGCTTGGCTTCTTCAAGAACATCGGCATTGACCTTATCGACTTCAAGATCGAGTTCGGCAGATTCCACGGAAAGATACTTCTTGCTGACGAGATCTCACCTGATACTTGCCGTTTCTGGGATTCAAAGACACACGAGAAGCTCGACAAGGACAGATTCAGAAGAGACATGGGCGGCGTTGAAGAGGCTTACCATGAGATGATAAAGAGAGTAATGGGAGAATAATATCTATGGGCGGTTTTTTCGGAGCTGTTTCAGCTAATGACTGTATTCAGGACGTTTTCTTCGGGACCGACTATCATTCACACTTAGGCACAAGGCGGGGTGGAATGACTTCATTCTCCCCTGAGCTTGGCTTTCAGAGAAATATTCACAGCATTGAAAACTCACCATTTCGTACTAAATTTGAAAAAGACGTTGACAAAATGAGAGGAAACATCTGTATCGGCTGCATAAGCGACACAGATCCTCAGCCGATAATGGTACGCTCAAAGTTAGGACTTTACGCAGTGTGCTCTATCGGTGTAATACAAAATGCCGCTAAACTGGCTGACGAACTGCTTGAAAAGGGATGCGCAAACTTTGAAACAATGAGCAGCGGCGCTATCAATTCCGCAGGACTTATCGGTGCGCTGATCGCACAGAAGGACAGCTTTGTTGACGGCATAAGATACGCACAGGACAAGATAGAAGGCACGATGTCACTTGCAATAATGACAGACAAGTCGATGATCGTTGCCAGAGATAAGGACGGACGGCTTCCTATTATAATAGGACAGCGTTCTGACGGATATTGCTTTTCTTTTGAATCATTTGCATATCAGAAGCTTGGATACTCCACCTGTCACGAACTAAAGGCGGGAGAGATAACTGAGATAACCAAGGACGGCTACAATATCCTCAGCGAAGGTACAGACAAGAAAAAGATCTGCACTTTCCTTTGGACTTATTACGGCTACCCTACCGCTTGCTATGAGGGCGTGAACGTTGAACTTATGCGAACACGCAACGGCGAGATAATGGCGGAGAACGATATGAAAAACGGCAGGCTCCCTGACGTTGATTTCGTTTGCGGAATACCTGATTCGGGCGTTCCTCACGCTATAGGATATGCAAACAAAAGCGGCATACCTTTTGCAAGACCGTTCATTAAGTACACTCCTACATGGCCCAGAAGCTTTATGCCAACAAGCCAGTCTATGAGAAACAGAGTTGCGAAGATGAAGCTTATACCTGTTCACGAACTTATCGAGGGCAAGAAGCTTCTGTTCGTTGACGACAGTATCGTCAGAGGAACTCAGATGAGGGAAACTGTTGAGTTTCTTTATGAGAACGGTGCAAAGGAAGTCCACATGAGATCAGCCTGTCCTCCTATCATGTATGGCTGCAAGTATCTTAACTTTTCACGCAGCACCTCGGAACTTGAACTTATCGCAAGACAGATCATTGATGAGAACGAGGGTATCGAGGGAGTTAAATACATTGAAGAATACAGCGATTCAAGCACTGAGCGTGGCAAGCTCCTCAGGGACGAGATATGCAGGAGACTTAAACTTACCTCTGTTGAATTCCAGTCGCTTGAAGGCACTGTAAAGGCCGTGGGTCTGCCAAGCTGTGAGCTTTGCACCTACTGCTGGAACGGAAGGGAATGATTTAATTGGTAACAGGTATCCATGAAGAATGCGGCGTTTTCGGCATTTATACTAACAAGACAAGCGATGTTGCGGCTCAGACTTATGTATCTCTTTACGCTTTACAGCACAGAGGTCAGGAGAGCTGCGGTATCGTTGTAAACGACGACGGCGTGTTCAGCTATCACAAGGACGTGGGTCTTGTCAATCAGGTTTTTGACAAGGAAACTCTCGAACGGCTCGGCAAGGGCAATATTGCTATAGGTCATGTGAGATATTCGACCACAGGCAACTGCAATGCTTCAAACGCTCAGCCGCTTGTTGTTCGTCACATAAAGGGTCCTATGGCTATCGCTCACAACGGAAATCTTACTAACGCAAGAGAACTTAGAGAGCAATATGAAAACAAGGGCATGATATTCCACAGCACAAATGATACTGAGGTCATATCATACGCCATAACCGAGGAACGTCTTAGAGCACCGTCTATACAGGCGGCGCTTGAAAAGGCTATGTACAGGATAAAGGGTGCGTATTCGCTGCTCGTTATGTCGCCGACAAAGCTTATTGCGGCGAGAGATCCTGACGGCTTCAGACCCCTTTGCCTCGGAAAGATAGACGACGGCTATGTGGTAGCGTCGGAGACCTGTGCTTTTGACAGCATCGGCGCTGAATACATAAGAGATCTTAAACCAGGTGAAATGATAGTTATTGACAAAAACGGTGTGAACTCTATCACGACTCACTGTGGTAAAAAGGGTACTATATGCGTATTTGAATATGTATATTTTGCTAGACCTGACTCTGTTATCGAGGGGTCGAGCGTTCACATGGCAAGGCTCAGGGCAGGAAAATATCTTTGGAGAGAACACCCTGTTGACGCTGATATCGTCATAGGCGTGCCTGACTCGGGACTTGACGCTGCGCTGGGATTTTCTCAGGAAAGCGGCATACCATACGGCATTGGATTTATCAAGAACAGATACATAGGCAGGACGTTCATTCAGCCTAGCCAGACAGAGAGGACAAACTCCGTCAAGATAAAGCTCAACGCTATTTCAAGCACTGTTAAGGGCAAGAGGGTCGTTATGATAGACGACAGTATCGTCAGAGGAACGACTTCGGGACGTATCGTCAAGCTGCTGAGGGACGCAGGTGCAAAGGAAGTTCACGTTCGTATCTCCTCCCCTGCATTCATTGCACCATGCTATTTCGGAACGGATATAGACAGCAAGGAAAATCTTATCGCCTGCAAGATGACCAATGAAGAAATATGCGAATATATCGGTGCAGACAGCTTGGGATATCTCAGTGTTGAAAGCGTTAAAAAGCTTGCGGGAAATTCAAAGTGTGATTTCTGCGTAGGCTGCTTTACAGAGAAATACCCTATCGAAGTTCCTAAGGATATGCCTAAGGACAAATTTGAATCGAAGATATCGGAAAAGAAGTAAATAACTGAAAGGATATTTTATCATGAATACAAACAGTTTTTCAAACAGCTACAAGGAAGCAGGCGTTGACGTAACGGCAGGCTACAAGGCAGTTGAGCTTATGAAGCAGCACGTTGCAAGGACCATGACGAGCGGTGTTCTCAGCGGCATCGGCGGCTTCGGCGGTCTGTTTGAGCTTGACATGACAGGTATCACAAAGCCTGTTCTCGTTTCAGGCACAGACGGCGTTGGCACAAAGCTCAAGATAGCTTTTCTTATGGACAAGCATGACACAGTTGGTATCGACTGCGTGGCAATGTGCGTAAACGACATTATCTGCTGCGGTGCAAAGCCACAGTTTTTCCTTGACTACATCGCTGTTGGCAAGAACTATCCTGAGAAGATAGCTCAGATAGTTTCTGGCGTAGCAGAGGGCTGTGTACAGTCAGGCTGTGCGCTTATCGGCGGCGAAACGGCTGAGATGCCTGGTTTCTACCCTGTTGACGAGTATGACCTTGCAGGCTTCTCTGTTGGCGTTGTTGACAAGGACAAGATACTTGACCCAAGCACTCAGAAGGCTGGGGACGTTATGATAGCTATCAAGTCAAGCGGTGTTCACTCAAACGGCTTCTCACTGGTAAGAAAGGTATTCAGCGTTGACGAAAAGACTCTTTCTGTTCACTATGACGAGCTTGGCAAGACACTTGGCGAGACACTGCTCACACCTACAAAGATATATGTAAAGGCTGTTATGAGCCTGCTTGATTCTGTTAAGGTAAAGGCTATATCACACATCACAGGCGGCGGATTCTATGAGAACATTCCACGTTCACTTCCTGACGGACTGTCTGTAAAGATCGCAAGAAGCGACGTTCAGGTGCTTCCTATTTTCGACGTTATCGCAAAGACAGGAAACATTCCTGAGAGAGATATGTTCAACACATTCAACATGGGCGTTGGTATGACAGTTGTTGTTGACAAGGCTGACGCTGACAAGGCTATCGAAGCTATCAAGGCGGCAGGCGAAGAAGCTTACGTTCTGGGCGAGCTTGTTGACTCTGACATGGGCGTTATCATCTGCTAAGGGTAAAGAGATATGAAGAAGATATGCGTTCTTGTTTCGGGCGGCGGAACAAACCTACAGGCGCTTATTGACGCTGAAAAAAGCGGCATTATAAAAAACGGCAAGATAACCTGCGTTATATCCTCGAAGGAGGGTGCTTATGCTCTGGAGAGGGCGAAAAATGCAGGTATCGGCACTGTCGTTATTCCGAGGAAGGAATATGCTGACAACAAGAGTTACAGCGAGGCTATTCTGGCTGAGCTTAACAGACAAGGTGCTGACCTTATCGTGCTGGCTGGATTTATGATAATTCTTGACGAATGCGTCACAAAGGCTTATCCTTACAGGATAATAAACGTTCACCCTGCACTGATACCGTCATTCTGCGGCGAGGGCTTTTACGGACTTAGAGTTCATGAAAAGGCTCTTGAATACGGCGTAAAGGTATCGGGTGCGACTATACATTTTGTAAACGAAAAGGCTGACGCCGGTGCTATTATTTTGCAGGGCGCTGTATATGTAGCCAATGACGAAACGCCTGAAAGCTTACAGAAGAAGATAATGGAAAACGTTGAATGGAAGCTTTTGCCTAAGGCGGTTTCGCTGTTCTGCGAGGACAGGATAAGCATTAAGGACGGCAAGGCTTACGTTGACCTTAAAGACTGAGAAAAATTATGGAGGACAAGATATGAAGACCCTTAATATTTATGACGAGCTTAAAAGCAACTCATATCCGGGCAGAGGAATAGTTATAGGCAAGTCTGCTGACGGAAAGAGTGCGGTAACGGCTTATTTTATCATGGGCAGAAGCGTTAATTCCAGAAACAGAGTTTTCACGGAAACTGAGGACGGTATAAAGACTGAGGCGGCAGACCCTAGCAAGCTTTCTGACCCACACCTTATTATATACTCCCCTGTTCGTGTGCTTGGAAACAAGACTATCGTTACAAACGGCGATCAGACGGACACTATTTACGAGCTTATGGACAAGCAGCAGACTTTTGAGCAGTCTCTGAGAACGAGAGAGTATGAGGACGACGCTCCAAACTACACTCCTCGTATTTCAGGTATCATGCACGTTGAGAACGGCACATATAATTATGCTATGAGCATACTCAAATCTGCTGACGGAGATCCTGATTGCTGTGAGAGATTTACTTATACATACACTGACCCTCTTGACGGCGTGGGTCATTTTATCCACACTTACATGGGTGACGGAAATCCTCTGCCAAGCTTTGAGGGAGAGCCTAAGAAGGTGGAGATACCAAATGATATCGAAGAGTTCACGGGCAAGCTTTGGGAGGCTCTCAACGAGGACAACAAGGTTTCGCTGTTTGTTAGATACATTGATATCGCAAGCGGCAAGGCTGTTTCTAAGGTTATAAATAAGTACAGCAAGTAATATCCCTAAAGCGAAGCAGGAGTATAGAAAAAATGGAGTTAGTTGCATTAAAATGTCCCAAATGCGGCGGCGAGCTTGAAGTTCACGAGGGACAGAAAAAGACGTTCTGCAAATACTGCGGATCGCAGATACTGCTCGATGACGGAAACAGGATAATAAACGTCATTGACGAAGCAAGGCTCAAAGAGATAAAGCTCAATAAAGAGGTATCAGACTTTGACCAGAAGCTTCGTGACGAGGAGGCGAGCGGCAGATACAAGAACGCTTCACAGAAGCAGGGGTGGATAATAGCTTGCATCGTTTTGCACGTTATATTCACGCTTGTATTCAGCGGTGCGGTGATGTATCAGTCTGTATTTGCAATAATCGCTTCCATATGCTTATGGGTGGCTCTGCCTGTGATAATGGCGCTTATTAAACCGAGGAACGCTGGGGGCATGGGCAGGATAAAAACTGCGGTGCTTTTCTACATCACGTTCACTGCGATATTCTTCGGAGTGGGCAAGCTTTACTTACGTTTCATCAAATAGTCAGGGGGGAGCAAGTTGGAACTTATCGCACTTCAGTGCAAAAACTGCGGCGGTGAAATAACGATAGAGGACGATAAGAAGATCGTCTACTGCCCTTACTGCGGCACTCAGAACTACATTGACGACGGCACCAGGACGGTCAAGATAGTTGATGAGGCGAAGCTTGAAGAAGTAAGGCTCAGGCAGGAAGAATTTCTAAAGAGAAAAGCTTCTGAGGAAGAACTCAACGGCATAAGGGACAAAAAGATAAAACAGCGCAGGATATGGCGAGTATTCATGGTGCTGGCGCACATTCTTATTGTGATACCTATTTTTCTGCTCATGAAGAATATGGACGATACGCCGAGCATAAACCTTATACTCGGTATGCTTGGATATCTGCTCATCATGCCGATAATAATGGGTGTGACAAGACCTAGTATCCCCTCGAAGAAGTGGGACGTTAAGGAGAAAAGCAAGGGCAAGCTCATACTGCTTTTCTATATCTCATTCGCTGCGGTACTGCTTGTGGCAGTAATGGCAGGAGTGGCAATATTTGCAATGAACTAAGGCTTATTCATATAAACAGGAGGTAAAAATTATGGCAAATGAAATGCTTTTGAAATACGGCTGCAACCCTAATCAGAAGCCGTCAAGAGTATTTATGGAGGATGGCAAGGATCTCCCTATCGAGGTACTCAACGGCAAGCCGGGTTATATCAATCTGCTTGACGCATTCAACGGCTGGCAGCTGGTAAGAGAGCTTAAAAAGGCAACAGGTATGTGTGCGGCAACTTCTTTCAAGCACGTTTCACCTGCGGGCGCTGCTATCGGCAAGCCTTTGAGCGAGGTCGAAAAGAAGATATATTTTGTTGACGATCTGGGCGAGCTTACTCCACTTGCAAGCGCTTATGCGAGAGCAAGAGGTGCTGACAGAATGTCATCATACGGCGATTTTATCGCACTTTCTGACGAGTGCGACGCTTGCACTGCAAAGATGATCCAGAGAGAGGTTTCTGATGGTATCATTGCACCGGGCTACACTGACGAGGCTCTTGAGATTCTCAAGTCAAAGAGAAAGGGTACATACAACATCATCAAGATAGATGAGAACTATGTTCCTGCACCTATTGAGAGAAAGCAGGTTTTCGGCGTAACTTTTGAACAGGGTCGAAACGAGCTGAAAATAGACAACGATATGCTCACAAATATCGTGACAGACAACAAGGAGATCCCTGAGGACAAGAAAACTGATCTTGTTATCTCACTTATCACACTTAAATACACACAGTCTAACAGCGTTTGCTATGTAAAGGACGGTCAGGCTATCGGTATCGGTGCAGGTCAGCAGTCAAGAATACACTGCACAAGACTGGCAGGAAACAAGGCTGACATCTGGTGGCTCAGACAGCACCCAAAGGTTCTGGGACTTCAGTTCGTTGACAACATAAGACGTCCTGACAGAGATAACGCTATCGACGTTTACATTTCTGACGAGCATGATGATGTACTGGCTGAGGGCGTATGGCAGAACACATTCAAGGTAAAGCCTGAGGTGCTCACTGAGGCTGAAAAGAAGGAATGGCTTGCAAAGAACACAGGCGTTTGCCTTGGTTCTGACGCTTTCTTCCCATTCGGCGACAACATCGAGAGAGCTAAAAAGAGCGGTGTGGCTTACATTGCCGAGCCAGGCGGATCTATCAGGGACGATCATGTTATCATGACTTGCAACAAGTACAACATGGCAATGGCATTCACTGGAATAAGATTGTTCCATCACTAATTTTTGTGCATTAATGCAAAACAATAAAGGTCAAGAAAAAAAGGAGAAATTTATTATGAAAAAGTTACTTGCATCACTCATGGCACTGTCAATGGTATTCGCAGTTACAGGCTGCTCAGAGTCAAATGATTCTGAGAACGAGTCAAAGGCGGAGGCTAAAACAACAACTACTACAACTACAGCCGCACCTGCTGTCGAGTCTAAGGCTGACACAACAACTACAACTGCTGCACCTGAGGAGTCAGTTGCTGACACAACAACTTCTGCTGACGACACAACAAGCACTGGCGACGAGGCTAAAGGCACATATGAGAATGACGTTTACACAAGCGATCTGTATACTTTCAAGATCGACTCAAAGAAGTGGGCAATGCAGGAGTCCGCTGGTGTTGACGTAATGTTCACATATGCTGACGCAGGCGATGATGCTGAGCTTGAGTCTGCTTCTATCAACGTTATCTCAATGTCAAACGATCTGCTCAATGGTCTTACAGCAAGTGATTATGCTGACCAGATCAAGCAAACATATAATTCCATGGACGGCTACACTGTTACAAACGACAAGGAAGATAAGTTTGCAGGCAAGGACGCTTACATTGTTGACGTAACAGGCGAGATCGGCTCACAGAAGGTACTGCTCAATCAGATAATCACTTCTGACAACGGCAACCTTGTTGTTATCACATATGGTGCAAGCGAGAAAGCTTACAGCAAGCTTTCTGACGAGTTCAAGACAGTTCTTGACAACTTTAAGCTTAAGTAATAATATACGAAGTAAATAAATGACGATACCGCACAGCATAGGTGTGCGGTATTGTTATAATTGGAAAAACACACTGAGGAGGTCTGAAAATGGACATATTAGTTGTTGGCGGAGGCGGACGTGAACACGCTATCGTTATGAAGCTTGCGGAGTCCCCTAAGGTAGGAAAGCTTTACTGCACCCCCGGAAACGGTGGCATTTCACGCTATGCAGAATGTTTTGATGTTGCGGCAACGGATATCGAGGGCGTTGTGGCTCTGGCAAAGAAGCTTAAAGTAGACATGGTGGCTGTTGCACCTGACGATCCGCTTGTACTTGGAATGGTAGACGCTTTGCAGGCTGAGGGTTTCAAGACCTTTGGCCCTAAGAAAAATGCGGCTATAATCGAGGGTTCAAAGGTTTTTTCTAAGGATCTTATGAAGAAATACAATATTCCTACAGCCAAATACGAGGTGTTCACAAACAGTGAGGACGCTATAAAATATGTCAAGGGACAGAACACATACCCTGCTGTTATAAAGGCTGACGGACTTGCACTTGGCAAGGGCGTTATTCTGGCGGAGAGTGAGAAAGAGGCTGTGGAGGCTATACACTCCATGATAGACGACAAGCAGTTCGGTGAGAGCAGCTCCACTATCGTTGTAGAGGAATATCTCACAGGTCCTGAGGTTTCTGTGCTTTCATTCACTGACGGCAAGACTGTTGTTCCTATGATCTCTTCAATGGATCACAAGAGAGCGTTGGACGGCGACAAGGGTCTGAACACAGGCGGAATGGGTACTGTTGCACCTAACCCTTACTACACTGAGGACATTGCCAAGGAGTGCATGGAGAAGATCTTCCTGCCAACTATCAATGCAATGAATGCTGAGGGCAGGACTTTTGAGGGCTGTTTGTATTTCGGACTTATGCTCACCCCTAATGGTCCAAAGGTAATTGAATACAACTGCCGTTTTGGCGACCCTGAAACGCAGGTCGTTCTTCCTATGCTGGAGGGCGATCTTTGCGAGATATTTGAGGCTATTTATGAACACAGGCTGGCTGATGTCAAGATCGGCTGGAAGTCGGGTTACTGCACTTGTGTTGTTATGGCGAGCGGAGGATATCCTGTTAAGTACAAAAAGGGTATCGAGATGTTCGGTATGGACGACAAGGGTCAGGTAGACGGAGCGTTTATTTATCACGCAGGCACTAAGTACGAGGACGGCAAGTTTTACACAAACGGCGGTCGTGTTCTGGGTGTTACCTGCAATGCTTACACGCTTCAGGGCGCACTGGACAAGTCTTACGAGGCTGTTTCCAAGATAAAGTTCGAGGGAGAGCATTTCAGAAAAGACATTGGTCAGAAAGCACTCAAGGCACTTCCTAAAGATTCTCTTGATCTTGAATACAAGCAGGACATGGAGGACTACATCGAAGAAAACGGCGTTTATCTAAGACAGTAGGATATATAAAACGGACGGAGAGATTCCGTTCGTTTTTTTGTACAGATAATACGTTTATGAATACAAAGACCCCCTTGGACATTTCTGTCCAAGGGGGTCTTTGCTATGTGTGGGAAGTAAAAATTACTCGTCTGCTTTTTCAATAGCCGCAGTTTCGTAAATATACTTAACTGAGCTTTCAACGCCATCGGCTGCGCCTGAGAATGTAGTTGAATCCTCGGCTGCTTTCTTGAGAGCGTCAAGTCTGTCGATAAGTCCCTTGAGGTCGTTGTTGTAGACGTCAAGGAGCTTGCCAATGCCCTCGTCCTTATACTTAGCCATGCCGTCTTTAAGGGTCTTTGCACCGCTTTCAAGCTTCTTAACACCAGATGAAAGCTGTGAGCTGCCGTCTTTGAGCTGACCGATACCGCCGAACAGCTCTGCACTGCCGCTTGAAAGTGTTGTTGTACCCTGTGCAAGCTCTACAAGTGATGAATAGAGTGTTGCAGTACCGTCTTTTAGCTGCTTGCTGCCGTTGTCAAGCTGACCAAGACCGCTGTCAAGAGTTTTTGCACCGTTTGAAAGCTTTGATACGCCTGTGTTCAGGCTGTCAACGCCCTTATCAAGCTTGCTTGCGCCTGCCTGTGCTGAGTTTACTCCTGCGGAGAGGTTCTTTGTACCTGCGGAAAGTGTAGCTGCACCATTGTTAAGCACCTTGCTGGACTTAGCAAGTGTGCCGATACCGGTGTTAAGTGCAGAAGCACCCTCGTTTACTGTTTTAAGTCCTGTATTCAAATTATCAACGCCTGCGACAAGACCTTTCTTCTTATCGTTAAGACCATTATATATCTGAGTTACACCGTCAACAAGCTGTTTGCCCTCGGTTGCCATTGTGCCGACACCTGTTGAAACATCGCCAAGGCCGCTTTGTGCGCCCTGCTGATACTGGATAGAGCCATTTACGGCTGCTATCATATTGCTTATGCTCGTATACTCTGCTGAGCCTTCTTCGTAATTGCCAAGAAGCTGCTCAAGTCCTGCGAGTACCTGCTGGTCGTATGCGATAGACTGTGTAAGTGCGTTATCTACCTTTGTTATGCCATTTGAAAGAAGTTCAACGCTTGCAGGGAGTGTCTGCACCTTTTCATAGAGTGTGGAAACGCCTGCATTAAGTGTTGCAACGCCTTTTTTCAGTGAAGTTGAGCCGTCATAGGTCTGCTTTGTGCCTGCGGCAAGCTTTTTAGAGCCTGCCTGGAGGTCGCCTACGCCTGTAACAAGCTTATTTGTGCCTGCGGCAAGGCTTGCAGCACCGTTATTTACCTGCTGTGCGCCTGAGGATACCTGTGAAAGTCCGCTTGAAAGTGATGATGAGCCGTTCTTCAAGGTTGACATACCACTGTTTACCTGATCAAAACCACCGAGGAGGGCTGTTGAACCGCTATGAGCTGTGGAGATACCTCTCATAAGCTCACCTGTTGAAGAATCAAGGGTCTTTGCTCCGTCACGAAGCTTTGTTGCACCGCTGTTAAGTGTCTTTGCACCATCGTCAAGTGACTTAGAGCCTGAATAAAGCTTGTCGATACCTGTGATAAGTGTTCCTGAGGAATCGGACAGCTTCTTGATGCCTGCGTAAAGCTCTGCTGTGCCGTCTACAAGCTCGTCTGTAGCATCAGAAAGCTCATCAAGCTTATCCTGAAGATCGTCAGCATCACCGATATCGCTAAGGTCAAGCTTTGAGAAGATGTCAGATGTTGCGACTGTGAGAGAAGTCGTTGACTCGAAGTCCTTTACGTCTGCTGTGAACTCAACGTACTCCGGTATCTCGATATCTTCGTTATCCTGAAGATCAAGGCTCTTTGTAAGGCCAGGCATTGCAACACCTATAAGTATCTGTCTGCTTCCGTCTGAAATGAGCTTGCCATTCGTTACTTCAACGTTTGAATAAACGTTAGTATCAAGGATAGCTGTTGTTGCCATAAGGTATGGAACATAGATATCTGTTTTCTTGCCGTTTATCTTGACAGTTTTCTTATCGTTGTTCGTATAGTCATATCTTACTGTAAGCTTACCGCTCTTGCCTGCGAGGTCCTCAGGCTTTATCTCCTTGCCGTCAAGGGTATATGTTACCTTTACATCAACCGGGAGTGCCTTATCGGTATAGCCTTTATAGTAGATATCTCCGCCCTCGGTATCCCATGTGAGCTTATCACCATTGGCTGTAAAGCCCTCGTCTGTTTTAACATTCTCGATATCTGTCAGGTCGGAAACGTCCTCCAGCTTCTTTACGCCCTGTGGGTTTTTCAGCCAGTTGGAAACGACTGTTTTTGTCTTGTTGCCGGAAGCGTCAGTGATAACATAAACTGTTTCTTCCTTAGCCTGCTTTTCTGTATCGCTGTCAGACTTATCAGCTTTCTTTGTATCTTTTGTATCTTTTTTATCTGATTCGCTCTTTGTTGTTGAGGCAGTGCTGTCGGCAGCGGAAGAGCTGTCTGACTGAGCTGCTGCATAAAGACCTGTGCAGCCTGCGGAAAGAAGTACGGCAAGTATGCCTGCAAGAACTCTTGAATACTTTTTCATAACTATATCTCCTTTACGAATTAGTTTATTTCAGGAAGCTTATAAAGCTTATTTTCTTTTTTCTTCATGCCCATTGTTGTATTGATTATTACCTTATCGAACAGCATAAGCATTGAAGGAAGTATGCAGATAACAGTTATCATACTGATTATTGCACCTCTTGACATGAGCGTACAAAGCTGTGAGATCATATCTACGCTTGAATATACGCCAACGCCGAATGTTGAAGCGAAGAAGCCAAGTGCGCTGACCATGATAGACTTCATTGAAGTGGTGAGTGCGATAGTGACAGCTTCGTGCTTATCTTTGCCTGCGTTACGCTCGGTCTTATATCTTGTTGTCATAAGTATAGCGTAGTCAACTGTTGCACCAAGCTGGATAGTACCGATTACTACCGACGCTATGAACGGTATAGTGGTATTCGTAAAGCACGGAACACCCATGTTTACTGTGATAGCAAATTCGATAACGGCTACCAGAATGATAGGCAGTGAAACTGAACGCAGTGCAATAAGAATAATGATAAAGATAGCGGCGATAGAAACTATATTTACTACCTTGAAGTCATGATCTGTTATGTCGATAAGGTCTTTTGTTGCCGCCGCCTCACCGATAAGCATTCCGTCCTTATCGTAGGATTTAAGTATCTTGCTAAGCTCATCTATCTGGGCATTCTCTTCATCAGAAGCTACCTTATATTCAGAGCCAACCAGCATGAGCTGCCATTTATCGCTCTTGAGTATCTTTGTTACTGACTCAGGAACTATCTCACGAGGGATAGACGGACCGATAAGAGTATCCAGTGACATTGAGAAGCTTACACCATCAACCTTGCCCATTTCGTCGAGCATAGAGTTTACTTCCTTTGGCTCCATATCAGCGTCAACCAGAAGCATATGGGTCGTTGCCATGTTGTATTCCTCATCTAGCTTTGTGTTTGCGATAACACTGTTGAGATCCTTTGGAAGAGTATCTGTCAGGTTATAGTAGACATTGGTGTTTATCTGACCATATACGGCAGGGATAAGTACAACTATAAAGAGTACGATAAATGCTGCATGGTGCTTGATAATGAACTTTGAAGGCTTTTCAAGGCTTGGAACAAGGTCTTTGTGCATTGTTTTTTCAAGTGCCTTATCGAAGACAAGTATCATTGACGGGAGAACTGTTATGCAGCAGATAACGCCAATAACAACGCCCTTTGCCATTACGATACCCATGTCCATGCCAAGCTCGTAGCTCATGAAGCAAAGTGCAAGGAAGCCTGCAACTGTTGTTATGGAGCTTGAAACAACTGAGGTGATAGTTTTGCCGATGGCGACTGCCATAGCCTCTTTGTTGTCACCAGGGTGCTTTTCTTTCTCCTCTTTGTAGCTGTGCCACAGGAAGATCGAGTAGTCTATCGTTACCGCAAGCTGAAGCACGGCTGCAAGAGCTTCGGTGATGAACGATATCTCGCCTTGTATGAAGTTCGTTCCCATGTTATAGATTATCGCCATGCCCACGCTGAGCATAAAGAACAGTGGGATAAGGAACGAATCCATTGTAAGTGCAAGTATGATACTTGTAAGTATTACTGCGATAACAACATACATCGGAGCTTCCTGCATTGTCAGATCCTTGATATCCTCAACGACTGACGACATACCGCTTACAAAACACTGCTCACCAGCGATGCTTCTTATCTCCTTGACAGCTTCAAGTGAGCCATCAGCGGAGGTCGCTTCGTCAAAAAAGACAGCCATCATTGTGGAGTTATCTGTATTGAAGAAATCGTAAATATCATCAGGAAGAACTTCCTTTGGAAGTGAAACGTCTGCCAAGGTGTCATACCAGAGAACATCGCAAACGTGGTCTACCTTTTCGATCTTCTCCTTGACCTTTTCAACGTCCTTATCGTCCATGCCGTCAAGCATTACCAGCGAAAAGCCACCCTTGCCGAACTCGTCAAGCATTATATCCTGACCTTTCATGGTTTCAATGTCTGACGGGAGGTATGAAAGAATATCATAGTTTATTCTTGTGCTGAGAAAACCGAATATTGACGGTATCAGCAGCAGAACGCTGACTATGAGTATCGGTACTCGGAATTTTACAACTCCTCTGCCAAATTTCTGCATCAAATGTCATTCCCTTCACATAGTTTTTGACCTTTCGGTCTTTTAACAATTCATAGTATACATCAAAAATGACCAACAGTCAATAGTAAAATGACCATTAGTCATTCTTTTTGTAGAGTTGCACAAAATGACCAACGGTCATAACTGACTATTGGTCATTTTGCTCAGTTGACTTTGAGACGGTTTTGTATTATAATAGATTTAAGATCAACCACAGTAAACCTGTGTATGTGTGGCATACAAATTGTATATATTATAATAAGGAAGGACGTGTTAAAATGGGCAAGCTTGATACCAATAAAAAGGTAAAGGAGGACTCTCTGCTTAACACGGCTTTTAGTCTTTTTACCACCAAGGGAGTGAGCAAGACCTCCATTTCAGACATCGTGAACAACGCTGGTGTGGCGAAAGGGACGTTTTATCTTTATTTCAAGGACAAATATGACATAAGAAACAAGCTTGTTTCTCACAAGTCGTCACAGCTTTTCAGAAACGCTATCGAGGCATTAAATGCGAGCGGCAAGAAGCTTACATTTAACGAACGAATTATTTTTATTGTTGACAACATCATCAACCAGCTAAACGAGAACAAGTCGCTTTTGACTTTTATTGCAAAGAATCTTAGCTGGGGCGTTTTCAAGCACGCTCTTACGTCGCCTATAAAGGACGATGACATCGACTTCCGCAACATTTATGACGCTATGCTTGCTGACGCTCCATATGATATTGTTCAGCCTGAGGTCATGATATTCATGATAGTTGAGCTTGTAAGCTCAACCTGCTACTCGTCCATACTTTACAACGAGCCTGTGGACATTGGCGAGCTTAAGCCTTATCTTTACATATGTATAAACAACATTATTGACACTCATGCAGGCACTGTAAAAGCATAAGAAAAGACACGTTTACGAGATCGTAAGCGTGTCTTTTTTGTGTACAAAAAAACGGACGGAAGATATCCGTCCGTTTGGTGTTTTTATTACTTTGCCTTAACAGCATCTCTTGCCTTTGCAACGATATTGTCTGCGCAGAGGCCATATTCTTTAAGAAGATCAACTGCCGGGCCTGAGTGACCGAACTCATCATTAACGCCGATCTTAACAAGCTTTGCAGGGTGTCTTGCGGCAAGAACGTCTGCAACGGCTGAGCCAAGTCCGCCGATAACGCTATGCTCCTCAACTGTAAGAAGAAGTCCTGTGTTCTTTGCGGCTTCAACGATGATATCCTCGTCGATTGGCTTGATAGTGTGGATATTGATAACTGTTGCTTCGATACCCTCGGCTGCCAGTGTTTTTGCAGCCTCGATAGCTTCATAAACCATAAGGCCTGTTGCAACGATAGCTATATCCTTGCCGTCACGGAGCTTAACGCCCTTGCCAAGCTCAAACTTATATGTTTCAGGGTCGTTGAAAACAGGTGTGGCAAGTCTGCCGAAACGGAGATAAACCGGACCTTCATGGAGGATAGCGGCTTCAACGGCAGCCTTTGCTTCAACGTCGTCGGCAGGGTTTATTACAACCATGCCAGGGATAGTTCTCATAAGAGCGATATCCTCGTTGCACTGATGTGTTGCACCGTCTTCGCCTACAGAGATACCTGCGTGTGTTGCACCTATCTTCACATTGAGATGAGGATAACCGATAGAGTTTCTTACCTGCTCAAATGCTCTGCCTGCGGCGAACATTGCAAATGTAGAAGCAAATGGTATCTTGCCTGTGGCTGCCATACCTGCTGCAACGCCCATCATATTTGACTCAGCGATACCGCAGTCAAAAAATCTGTCAGGGAATTTCTTTTTGAATATACCTGTTTTTGTTGCAGCAGCAAGGTCTGCGTCAAAAACATAGAGGTTATCGTACTTATCGCCAAGCTCTGCAAGAGCCTCGCCGTAGCTTTCTCTTGTAGCTTTCTTCTTCAATTCTGCCATTGCTTAACCCTCCAGACTTTTAAGCTGTTCGTTTATTTCTGCCACAGCCTGCTCATACTGCTCCTTGTTAGGTGCTGAGCCATGCCATGAAACGTTGTTTTCCATAAATGAAACGCCCTTGCCCTTGATACTCTTCATTACGATAACGCAAGGCTGACCGCATACTGTTTCTGCCTCGTTGAATGCTTTTTCAAGTGAGTCAAAATCGTGAGCGTCGGCTGTGATAACGTGCCAGCCAAATGCTGCAAACTTGTCAACGATAGGATATGGCGACATTACGTCCTCTATCTTTCCGTCGATCTGAAGTCCGTTATTATCCACAACAGCAACGAGGTTATCAAGCTTATAATGAATAGCAAACATTGCAGCCTCCCATACCTGACCCTCTTCGATCTCACCATCGCCAAGGATAGTATACACCTTATAGGTATCGCTTGTGAGCTTTCCTGAAAGCGCCATACCACAGGCAACAGAAATGCCCTGTCCAAGGGATCCAGAGGACATATCTACGCCAGGGATAGAGATACAAGGGTGACCCTGAAGCATTGCACCGATATGTCTGAGGGACTTCAGCTCCTCCTTTGGAAAAAAGCCTTTTTCTGCAAGAGTTGCATAGAGTGCAGGTGCTGTGTGACCCTTTGAAAGCACGAGTCTATCTCTTTCAGGCTCTTCCGGCTTATCAGGATATACGTTCATCTTGGCAAAATAGAGATAAGTGAGCAGATCTGCTATAGAGAGCGATCCGCCCGGATGACCCGACTTTGCGTTGAATACTCCCTCGAGTATTCCAAGACGAACCTTGCAGGCTGTGATCTCAAGCTGTTTCTTTAATGTTTCGTCCATACTTTTGACCTCCAAAAAAATATTATTTCTTCAGTTTTTCAAAAATTTCATCTATGACTGCGGCAATAAAGTCCTCCTCGCAGGACTGCTCAAAGACCTTATCCGCAACCTTTTTGACCTCCTCTGCCGCATTTGACGGGCAATATGCCACGTCAGCCGCTTGAAGAAGTTCAATATCATTATTATAGTCGCCTGCAGCCACGAAAGTAAAATCCTCCATGCCACAAGCTTTTCTCAGCTCCTCAAGAGCCGTACCTTTTGATATATTCTGTGGAAGTATCTCGTAATACTCGATACTTGAACGCACAAAATCTACACCTTTGTAGCCTTTTTTTGCCACATAGTTTATAAGCTCGTCCATACGCTCAGGCTCAACTGCAAAAAGCACCTTATACCAGTTCTTGTCAGGTATCTCGTCAACGGCACACTGAACGGGAACGAGCTTACAGATCTCGTTATGGCGCTTTTCCATAGGGGTCATGCTTGGCACATAGACCTCGTTGACAGTAAGCACTTCACAGCCAACATAGGGATTATCGGCAAGTATCTCCTTGACGATATCCGCCGCAAAGCTTGGCAGAAAGACGTTATATATCTGCTCTTTCGTATGGATATCGTAGACCATTCCGCCGTTTGACATTATGATAGGACAATTCACATTCACCATGTCAAAATACTGTCTAGCCGCCTGAATGGCTCTGCCCGTAGCGATAGAGAATCTGCCCCCAGCCTCTTCAAAACGCTTGACAGCGGCGAGAGTTTTCGGGGTAGGTATCTTGCTTGCAGGGAGAAAAGTTCCGTCCATATCCGTTATAAGCAGGACTTTTGATATATCTTCAAACATAAAATCACTTCCGTGGGTCAATTCCCTGCTCTGAGTTTTTTCAGCACCGCCTGAAAATAATCGGGCAATTCGCTGTCAAACTCCATATATTCCTTGGTCGCAGGGTGTATAAAACCAATTTTCTTTGCGTGGAGGCACTGCCCCTCGATTCCCTTTACAGCTTTGCCGTAAACATCGTCGCCGTAGACAGGGTGACCGATATAGGCGGAATGTACTCTTATCTGGTGGGTTCGGCCTGTTTCAAGGCGGAATTTCACCAGCGAATACTGACCTAACTCCTCTAGCACCTCATAATGGGTAACTGCGTGCTTGGAGTTTTGCTCTGTCACGCACATTTTCTTTCTGTCATATTTGCTTCTGCCGATAGGTGCGTCAACTGTGCCGGTAGGGGTCTTTAGGCGACCGCCTGTGAGCACAGCTTCATACTCTCTTGTAAAGCTATGCTCTTTTATCTGAGCCGCAAGAAAGTTATGTGCGCTGTCGGTCTTGGCAACAATCAGCAGTCCGCTTGTATTTTTGTCTATCCTATGGACTATCCCAGGGCGAATGACGCCGTTTATTGAAGAAAGCCTGCCCTGACAATGATAAAGCAATGCGTTCACCAAAGTGCCATCAGGATTGCCTGCGGCAGGGTGCACCACCATGCCTTTAGGTTTATTCACCACAAGCAGCTCGCTGTCCTCATAGACTATTTCCACGGGGATATCCTGTGGCTTGACGTCAAGCTCCACAGGGTCGGGAATAATCATCTCAACGCTGTCACCGTTACGCAGCTTATAATTTTTCGATACTTTTTTGCCGCCAACTGTGACGCCACCGTCCTCAATAAGCTTCTGCACAGCGGAACGTGTAAGACCTGTATCCTGCGCTGACAAAAATCTGTCGATACGCTCGCCTGTTTGCTCGGCAGTGGCAATAAAATCAAGCTTTGTCATTTTCGTCTTTGACCTTTATATCGTCACGAATGGGCTTTTTCTTTTCGTCCAAAAAGCAGAAGCAGATAACGAATAAGATTCCGCCGATAACGATACAGATATCCGCAAAGTTGAAGATAGGGAAATTGATAGGCTCGAACTTGATATAGTCCACAACTTCTTTTACCCTTATTCTGTCGATAAGGTTGCCGATACCGCCTGCAAGCACCATAGCCAGCGACACAAGCTCCAGCTTTGAGCCTTTGCGTATCTTATACATATAGATCACCGCCACGATCAGTACGACGACAGGCAGACCGATAAGAAACCAGGTCTTTCCTGACATCATGCTCCATGCTGCTCCTGAGTTTCTTATATGGGTCAGGCTGAACACCTTAAAGCTACCGAACTTTATGACCTCGACAGGCTGACCATTCAACGGCAGGTTATTGGTCACGGCAAGCTTTATGAGCTGGTCGGCGGCAACAAGGACTGCCATGATAACAAGCGAAATTACAAACATCTATTCCCTACTCCATTTTGAACAGTAAGGCTCTGCGGAAAACAGAGCCTTTGAATTAATTATTTTTACCAAATTTAAGCTCAGCAGGAGCTGTCTTTGGTATAACAGGGTCGAAAGAACCAGTATTAAGTATCTTCTCAACATGCTCACTGTCAGTAACAGGTGCAGATTCAGTCTCAACAGTTTCCTCCGGCTCGGCTGTTTCCTCTGCCTGCTCCTCTGCAGCTTCCTGAGTTTCCTCGACTGTTCCTTCTTCCTCATACTCCTCTGCTGTATCCTCGGCAGGCTCGGACGCAGGAATTTCCATAATAAGTCTTATCTGCTTATTATAAAGCTGAGTAAGGTCAGCCTTGAACTGAGTTACCTCAGCCTTGAGGTTCTCAAACTTAGCAAGCTCCTCGTCATAAGCGGCTCTTACTTCATTTATCTTCTTTTCTGTTATCTCGGTATTAGTTCTTATAAGCTCAGCGCACTTTTCCTTATGCTCCTTAACTATTCTCTCACACTCAGAGGCACTCTGCTCTGCGAGTCTTACCTGCTCTGTTTTGGCAGACTCGATCATATCGTGAGCCTGAGTTTTGGCCTCAGTAAGTATCTTATTTGACTCTTTCTGAGCCACGACAAGAGCCTGCTGGATAGCTTCCTCGTCCTCTCTGTACTCGTTTATCTTCTCAACGAGCTTGATTATCTTAGCTTCGGTATCCTGATTTGCCTTTACTACTTCGGCATAATCCTCGGCTACCTGCCCGAGAAATTCTTTTACGTCTTCTTTTGAATAACCGTTTTTCTCGGTATCAAAAGTTTTTCCTTTAATATTATTTGGATTTAACATACTAGGACCTCCGTGATCTTTACACAAATTTATTTAAAGTTATATGTATTCTGTCTTTTTTAGTTGTGCCGTCAACTGAAAGCAGCTTGAATTTTCCGTATCCTCTCACTGAAAATGTACAGCCCTCTTCAAGAAGTATTTTCGGTGAATTTTTCGGCATATGGTCTATTTCGATGCCCACGTTTTTTATAAGCTGTGCTGACTTTTCTCGTGATATCCTTGCGGCAAGACTTAATATACAATCTGCACGCATGGAAGCCACAGTACCGCTTATTTCCTGAGTTTTCTGCTCAATATGTATACTGCCGTCATAGCCCTCTTGGAGCTTCACTCCTGCTCTGCCGACCTTCGTCAGGACGCTTGTAACCTCGCCTGCCACAGAAGAACGCAGGAACACCGCTGACTTTCCCTCTCCCACAAGAATGTCGCCAACGCTGTCTCTTTTTATTCTTAGACCCATAAGCGAGCCTAGGATATCTCTGTGAGTTATTTTATCCTCTTTGCGATACAGCAGTGTAATTGCGGTGATAGGAAAATCCTCACTTTCTGCCTCGCCATATTCAGGATAGACGCACAGCATACGCCTTGCGGCGTTTTCATATCCGCCCCAAAGCCTATAATTCTCATATTTCACAGACGCCATGAGTTTTTCACACAGCAGACACTGCCTTTCATCGAGAAACGCAGAAAACTTTGTTATATACTTTTCATCAGCCGCCATTATCCAATCGGACACTCTGTCTAACAGACGGATATCGTCCTCAGACAAGTCGGGCAAAAACTGATATTTAGCACGAGCCATTTTTAGAAGCTGTAGCCGTTATTTTCAAGCTCGCTCATAAGGTCAACTCCTGAGAAGCCAACGTTTCTAGGCATGATAGCGAATGTTTTCTGAGCCATCATCTTGATGTCTGCACCATTTGCATACGCAACGCCTGAGATAAAGTCAAGTATTCTCTTTGCGTCCTCGCTCTTGACAGTTTCCAGGTTGAGAAGAACTGTCTTTCCCTCATTTATATCGCCGCCGATAGACTTGACCTCTGAAAAATCGTTTGGTCTTGCAAGAACTATCTGCAAAGTAGTTGTTTGCTCCATTCTTACCGGACGTGCGTTATTGCCATATGCACCTGTGTTCTTTGGTGCTTCGTTGTATTCTGTTTTATTCTCATACACCGGCTGCTGATACATTGCGTCCTCCTGCTCAAGTTCATCTTCGCCTACAAAGAGATTTTTTAATTTCTGCATTGCACCCATTTTTAATCCTCCAAATATTTTCTAGCTCCGAAAAGCTTTGTTCCGATCCTCACCAAATTTGAGCCATGCTTTATGGCAAGCTCATAGTCCCCAGACATTCCCATTGAGAGAATATCCATAGACACGTTCGGTATATCCTTTTCCTTTACACTAAGAAAGATACCGTGCATTTTTTCAAAAACGTCCTCCCCTGAGCCAACAGGCGGTATTGCCATAAGACCCTTTACGGAAACGTTAGGCAGCTGCGCTGTCTGTCTTACAAGCTCCTCAGCCATTTCAGCGGAAACGCCGCTTTTAGTAGCCTCGTCGCCTATATTTATTTCCACAAGGACGTTCATAGTTTTATTATTCTTCACTGCAAGCCTGCTTATCTCATGAGCAAGCTTCAGGTTATCGACAGACTGTATCAGAGTAACGTCATTGATTATATATTTCACCTTATTGGTCTGCAAATGTCCGATAAACTGCACTTCTGCACTTTTATCGTAAGCTTCCTTCTTGGAAAGAAACTCCTGCACCCTGTTTTCGCCCAGCAACTTAAAGCCCTGAGCCACAGCGAAATTCACCTTTTCAGGCGGCACTGTCTTTGTGACAGCCATTATCCTAACTTCTTCGTCAGGCTTACGCCATTTTGCTTTGGCGTTCTCTACATTATAACATATTTCCTTACAGTTTTCAAGAACCTCCGGAAAATAATTATCCTGAGGTGACAGCGTTGCTGTCTGATCTACTTTGCTGCACATCTTCATCTGATACCACCTCTAACAAAATTTGATCGTAAAGCAGCAGATAATCCTCGTTTGAGGTATTTTCAGAGAGCACATAATCATCGCCCTCGTAAATAACATTGATCTTCTTAAAGGTAACGTCCTTGCCGAGTATCACATAAACGCCCTTCTGATCGCCCTGAAAACGTATCGCACTTCTTGGAACTTTAAGGCCCTGATACTCGTCGAAGATAAGCTCCGCAGACTGCACTCTTGACTCAACAAGAGCTTCGTCAAGTCTGTCACAGGAAAGCACGACGACCACTTTGTTCTCATCGTCCTCACAAGGCTTAACAGACTCCACCTTAACGTCATAGATGTTTTTTGTGGTACTGAGCGTCATTCTGAGCCATGCGCCCTCTGTTATCCTTTTATCGTTTTCCATGATCCCTGCTATCCTGCATGAATAGTCGGAAAACATTTTGCCAATGGCGTTCGGTGCGTCCTTACTAGGCTGGTCGATGACCTTTTGGATATCCTTGTCAGTGAGCTGGGAAGCGTTCTCCATAGTAAGCTCGCTCTCATAGCCGTCTGCATAGGAAACAAAATAGCCTGTTTCGTCAGCAGTGATCGTTTTTCCTGAGCCTGAGGTCTGTTTCTCCAGCTCCTTGACTTTCGCCTGAAGCTGGCTTATCCTTTCGTCATAGCTCTGCTCGGTCTTTGTGACGATATTATAAATATTCATCACAAGGGACATATCCTCTCTTGTTTTTGCAAACTCAGAGAAATTATCCTGGGAAGAATATGAGAGAAGCTCCTTATATTCCTTATCTATTTTGCTTTTGAGCGTTTCAGGCTGAACATAATTCGTTGTACCCGGATTTTGTGCTCTTTCAAGGGCGGCTATCTCGCTTTCAAGTATCTTTATCTTGTTTTTCGCTGTAACAGCGTCCTCAGAAGAATAAACTGACGCTATGGTATTGCCAACAGATATTTTACTGCCGTCGGAATAGGTATAATCCAAAACTCCGCCGCCGTCATAGGTGACCACCTTTTCATCTCTGATTATAACGCCCTTAAAAGCAATATCCTCATTGATAGTAACAAGCACAGCTTCCTCGGTGTCATGACGCTCTGTAAGTGCACTGTATATCTGACTGCCGATAGTTGTGATTATCAGCACAGAAAGCAGACCGGTAAGTATTTTAACGGTCAGAGAATTCATTTTTTACTGCCCTCTTAAATATCTGAATTGCCTGCGGCGTCAAGAACGTTGATATATCTTGACGGAACGATAGTTGAGATAGCATGCTTATAAACTATGTTCTGCTTGCCCTCGCAATCGAGAACTACAACATAGCTGTCAAAGCCCTTTACAACGCCTTTGAACTGGTAGCCGTTCATAAGGATAAAAGTAGACGCTATCTTGTCTTTCCTGATCTGGTTGAGTATAACGTCCTGAAGATTAAGATTCTTATTCATAAATAACACTCCTAAAAATTTTTACAGCAATGTATTGCTTTTTTTACTATAAAATCTTTCAAATTATATTATATCACATAATTTCCGATTTGGCTATAATATTTTTGATATTTTCTATAATTTTTTGAAAACTATCAAATTTATCTGTTTCCACCCACTGAATTCCGTCAACTCGTCTAAACCAAGTAAGCTGTCTTTTGGCATAATGACGGCTTTCCTGTTTGATTTTGTCGAGGCATTCACAAAGCTCAGCTTTGCCTTCAAAATACGGCACGAGCTCCTTATAGCCTATAGCCTGATAAGCTGTAGCAGGGGTAAAGCTGTCATAAAAAACTCTGCACTCCTCTATAAGCCCGTTTTCCACCATTACATCAACACGGTGGTTTATACGGTCATAGAGATACTGTCTGTCGGAAACTGTAAGACCGATAATGCAGGCGTTATATGGCGACTTCTCACGACGGCTGTTCACCTTATGCTGTGAAAGGGGTATACCTGTAGTTTCAAAGACTTCAAGTCCTCGTATGACCCTTGGCAGGTTGTTCTCATGGACTTTCTCCGCAGTTTCGGGATCGACCTCTCTGAGCCTTTCCCACAAAGCGTGACCGCCCAGCGTCTTGGCTTCCCCCTCAAGACGTTTTCTGACTGAGCCGTCCGTTTCGGTATCGTCAAAGATCACGTTGTTCACAAGTGAGCTTATATATAGTCCTGTTCCCCCACAGAGAATAGGAACTTTGCCACGGCTGTGTATCTCTCTGATACGCTCACCTGCGAGCTTCACATAATCTGCCACGGAAAAAGCCTGCTCAGGCTCGAGAAAATCTATAAGATAATGTGGCACGCCCTGCATTTCCTCTTTGGTAGGCTTTGCAGTGGCGATGCTCAGACCCTTATATATCTGCATAGAGTCTGCGGAAACTATCTCACCGTCATATATCTTTGCAAGCTCCACTGCGCAGGCGGTCTTTCCGCTGGCGGTAGGTCCTGCAATGACAAGGAGAGGTATTTTATTTTCCATAGCTTTCGCCTCCTGCATTTTTTATAGAACTCGTCTGAACTGCTTTTCGATATCTCTTTTGGTGAGGGTTATCATAACAGGTCTGCCATGAGGGCAATATCTGATATTTTCCTGACCATAAACGGCGTTCACGAGCGCCTGCAATTCTATTCCGCTGTTGGTATCGTTCGCCTTTATTGCCGCTTTGCAGGCGATAGAATGGTAGAGGTCGTCAAAAAGCTCTATTTGCGGATTGAGTTTATTCTCGATAAAATTCTTTGCAAGTTCGCTGATTATATCCGCAGGGTTATCGTCACCAAGAATGATAGGCACGCCCTTTACTGCAACAGTTGGCGCAACGTCCGGCTCTATCTCAAAGCCAAGCTGTGACACCTTATCGAGGTTTGCGGTGAGAGCGTCATACTCGTCATAGGAAAGCAACACCATGATAGGCTCCAGGAACATTTGCGTTTCAAGCTGTTCGGCGTCGCTTTTTATCTTCTCGAAAATATATCTCTCATGGGCGGCATGCTTATCCATAAGTATCATTTCGTCGCCCACCTGTGCCACAACATAGGTCTTGAAAAGCTCGCCCACCACAACAGGCTTCGGCTTTTCAGGCTCTTTCTCCTCCACGATAACGGAAACAGGCTTTTTCTTTGTGAAGCTTTGAGCGTCGATAAACTTGAAAGCTTCTCCGCTCTGCTCCTCCGGCTCTTCGGGGAGAGGTATCTCGCTTATCGCCTTGTTTATCTCCTCCACTGTCACCTTATGGGGCTTCGGCTCAGGGCCTGAAAGCTCTGTAATGGCTGTTTCTCTCTTTGCAGGCTGTTCAAGGCTTGCAAGAAACATATCGTCACTGCCGCTGAGTTTTTCTTTCTCCTCAGGCGTAATGCTCCTGCTCTCCACAGTTTTAAGCGTTGGTGCAGGCTTTTGATAGCTGTACGAATTTTCGTACTGCTTCTCTGTCTGCGGCTTTGTGGCAGGTATCTCAGCCTTTGAGGCAGCAGGCTTTTGACTATTATCCTCCATGGCGAATTTAAGCTGGACGCTGTTATCTTTTTTAGGTATATCAAAAAGCTCTCTGTCGGTGAAATTACGCTTGTTTTCAAGGTGCATCTCATTAGGTCTGTCATTCTTCATAAGGGAATTTTTCACCGCAAAGAACACAGCCTCGTGCATAAGCTTTTCGTCTGAAAAACGCACTTCTATTTTAGTAGGGTGGACGTTCACATCTATGGTATTCGGTGGGATATCGATATAAAGCACACAAGCCGGGAATTTTCCCGTCATAAGAAGATTTCTGTAGGCTTCTTCAAGTGCCGCCGCACAAGCCCTTGATTTCACATATCTTTTGTTCACAAAGAAATTCTGAAAACGTCTGTTAGGCTTTGCAGACAGTGGCTTGACGGTGAAGCCTGTTATGTGCATACCCTGCCATGTATAGTCAACTTCAAGCATGGAGTTTGCAAAATCTCTGCCATAAACTGAATAAACTACGGAATATATTTTGCCGTCCCCTGCGGTCAATATCTCGACTTTGTTGTCCCTGATAAACTTGAATGATATCTCAGGGTGTGAAAGGGTAAGCTTTGTAACAAGGTCTGCGGCAAAGTTGCCCTCTGAAACGTCTTTTTTCAAAAACTTCAGTCTTGCAGGGACATTGTAGAAAATATCCCTGACAACGAAAGTTGTGCCGTCAGGACAGCCGCACTCCTCGCAGGTCTTTTCCACTGCGCCCTCGATAACATAATGCGTGCCGTAATCCTCCTCGGGACGTTTCGTAAGCACGTCTACCTTGGATACTGCACAGATAGAAGCAAGTGCTTCACCTCTGAAGCCGAGGGTCATAATACTGTCAAGGTCATTTTTTACTGATATTTTACTTGTTGCATGACGAAGAAAGGCTATAGGCAAATCATCTTTTGAGATACCCTTGCCGTTATCCGTCACTCTTATATAGGTGCGGCCACCGTTTTTTATCTCAACTGTTATGACGTTCGCACCTGCGTCTATTGCGTTTTCAAGAAGCTCCTTTATTATTGAAGCAGGTCTGTCTATTACCTCGCCTGCCGCAATAAGCTCGGAAACTTCCTTGCTCAGAACTTTTATTTCTGACATTTTTCTATCCTTTTCTATGGCTCTTTCCAAAAGCCGCCTGTATGAAAATTCTCCTTGCCTGTCGGCTTTGCTGTCAAGCGGAACATGACACAGCCGTCAGGACAGACGATAGTTTTTGTATATTTGCTGTCGCCGCCTATCTTTGTCATATCGCCGCCGCTGCGGACAGCTTCCATAATGGGATAAAGCATCATCATTGTTTTACTGCAAATGCCATAGCCGTTCTTATTCACAGGACAGCCATAGGTGCAGAAATATTTATCCCCTATCTCCTCGCCGTTTCGGCAATATCTTTCCGTATGGTCGCCACGGAGAAAGCCCGTGACCTCTATTTCAAACTCATATTCCTCGTCATACCACTTTTTCATGACGCTCACCTAAACATATCTCAGCAAGTCTTTCACAAAATCTCTAAGCTCGCTGTCGGTCATTTCGTCTATGTTGGTCTTTCTAAGTCTGTCAATAACGATGCTGTCGCTTATCTTATCAAAAGATATCTGGTCGCTTTCCATTTGCTCAGCGGCAAGTCTTGCCTTTTTGTTTTCCGCTTCAAGCTGTTCGAGGAGCTCTTTGGCTCTGTTTATTATCTTGTTTGGCAGACCCGCAAGCTTTGCAACTTCTATGCCGTAGCTTTCGTCAACTCCGCCCGGAACTATCTTTCTAAGGAACTTGATACTATCCCCCTGACGCTTTACTGCGACGGAGAAATTTCTCACGCCCTCGAGCTCTTTTTCAAGGCTTATAAGCTCATGATAGTGTGTTGCAAACAGGGTCTTGCAGCCCATTGATCTGTTGGTGGAGATATACTCCGACACTGCCCTTGCAATGGAGATTCCGTCAAAGGTTGAAGTACCTCTGCCCACCTCATCGAGGATAACAAGGCTGTTTTTTGTGGCGTGCTTTACGATATCTGCAACCTCGCTCATTTCCACCATGAAGGTAGACTGACCTGCGGTAAGGTCATCAGAAGCGCCTATTCTTGTGAAAATCTGGTCGACCACAGATATTTTTGCATAGTCCGCAGGTACAAAGCAACCTATCTGCGCCATAAGGGTGATAAGAGCAACCTGACGCATATAAGTTGATTTACCTGACATATTCGGGCCTGTGATGACAGCCATTCTGTTGCTTGTAAGATCAAGATATGTGTCGTTAGGCACGAAAACCTCGTCTTTCTGCATAAGCTCAACAACGGGGTGTCTGCCATTTTTGATATCAATAATGCCGTCAATGGCTATCTCAGGCTTTGTATAGTTATTGTTCACCGCCGCAGTTGCAAACGAGCAAAGCACGTCTATCTGCGCCACTGCTGTGGCAGTTTCCTGCACAAGTCTAAGCTGTGTGGCTGCAAAATCTCTTATCTCCGCAAATATTTCCTGCTCAAGAGTAACTATCTTATCGCTTGCACCGAGGATAGTGTTCTCTGCGACTTTAAGCTCGTCCGTGATAAAACGCTCGCAGTTGGCAAGGGTCTGTTTTCTTATATAGTTGTCAGGCACAAGGTCATAGTAAGACTTTGTTACCTCGATATAATATCCGAAAACTCGGTTATAGCCTATTTTCAGATTTTTGATACCCGTTTTTTCTCTTTCACGCTCCGCAATATCATCAATTATACCCTTGCCTCCGGAGATTATATTTCTCAGTCCGTCAAGCTGTTCGTTGAAGCCGTCTTTGATAACGTTGCCGTCCTTGACATTAACAGGCGGTTCGTCAACAATGGCGTTCTCAACAAGGTTTGAGATAGCTTCAAGGGTGGATATTTTATTGTTGCAGTTTGCAAGAAGCTTTGAATCAAAACCTTTGAGAAGCTCCTTTATCTCAGGGAGTTTAAGTGCTGTCAGCGACAGTGATTTAAGATCTCTAGGGGTGGCGGTCTTATACATGACCCTTGTCATGAGTCTTTCAAGGTCATAGACTCCTCCCAGTATCTCTTTTAGCTCTCCAAGTTCAACAGGCTTCATTGTGAGCTGTTCAACAGCGTCAAGTCTGTCGATTATCTTTGCAGGATTGACAAGGGGCTGTTCCAGGAAGGATTTTAGCATACGCTTGCCCATTGAAGTTTTGGTATGGTCAAGCACCCACAGGAGCGAGCCTTTTTTTTCTTTATTTCTGAGAGTTTCTGTAAGCTCCAGATTTCTTCTTGCGGTGAAACCGATAGTCATGATAGGGTCGGCGTCATGCTTTATTATCTCGGAAAATCTGCCCACCAATGCTTTCTGTGTATCGTGTATGTATGCAAAAAGTCCGCACACTGCAAATGCTGCAACTGTGTCAGGCTTAACGCCGATAGATTCAAGGCTGTTTGTGGAAAACTGTTTCAGCACCTCTTCTGTATGTATCTCAGGGGAAAAATCATTCTCCTCCAAAAGCTGAACGCTGGTCTTGAGCTTTTCTCTTATGAAGCTTGAAAGCTCTTTATTTGAAAGAAAAGCGTCATTTATAAGAATCTCCGCAGGGGAAAATCTCGACAGCTCATTTATAGCCGAGCTTGTCATTTCCTTGCCCTCAAACTCAAACAGATGCACCTCGCCTGTGGAAATATCCGCAAGGCACAATGCGCTTTCCTTGGCTCTCATATAAAATGCACAGATATAGTTATTGGACGTTTCATCAAGCATACTGCTTTCGATGAGCGTGCCCGGTGTGACTACTCTTATGACCTCTCTCGGCACTATGCCCTTGCACATTGCAGGGTCCATGGTCTGCTCGCAGATAGCCACGTTGTAGCCTTTTTCAATAAGCTTTTTCAGATAAACGTCGCAGGCGTGGTGAGGCACACCGCACATAGGCGCTCTTTCCTCTAGTCCGCAGTCACGGCCTGTCAAAGTAAGTTCAAGCTCTCTTGACGCAATGATAGCGTCGTCAAAGAACATTTCATAAAAATCTCCCAGTCTGTAGAACAGTATATGGTTTTTATATTTGTTCTTTACTTCAAAATACTGCTTCATCATAGGTGACAGCTTTGAAAAATCTATATCTTTGGTTTCCACTCAAACTCACTCCGTTTCATATATTTATCCACGCACATATCCCATTATGATATTCGTTCAACACACATTGTTGCGCCATATCCCTATAGAAATTATCCGCCCCAGTCTGAAGTGGTCTTCAGATTCGGGCAGACGGGGGATAAGCTCCCCCTGACTGTTATTCGTTTTTTGATACTGTCTTAGTGACAGCCGCCGCATGATGCGCAGCTTCCTGAACAGCTATGAGGAGCTTCCTCTGGGCAAGTCATTGGGTCTTCGCCGTTTGCAGCCATTGAGATGATATAGTTTACAGAGCCGAGAAGCTTATCCATAACTTCTTTAGCTTCGTTAAATGCGATCATCTTAGGCATAGCCATGATCTCGTCATAAAGCTCTCTGATCTGAGTGTCAAGTGCTGTCATCTTCTCGCCGTCCTTATCAGGCTTCTGCATTTCAACGCTGAGCTGTGAACGGAGCTGATTGAACTCGCCTATTTTGTTCTGTATCTCAACATCTGTATCATTGATAGAACAAGCCTCCATATAAGCCTTGTATCTCTCGTCTTCCTGAATAGCCTGTCCAAGCTTTCTTGTCATTTCAATTACATCCATGGTAATTCTCCTTTAAATATTATTCAGCTTTCGCTGTTATTTATCTTCAACAAGCTCGCCTTTCAAAGCCCAGTTCATTGCTTTTGTTATGCGAACCTGAATGAATTTACCGATATATTTTTTATCCGCTTTCACCTCGACGATCATATCCTCGTCGCTCTTGCCTGTGAGATAATCAGCGCCAGTTCTGCCCTCGCCTGTTGGCAGCACGGTTACAGTTCTTCCCACAAATCTTGAAAGCCACGCTGTTGACACCTCTCTCTGCTCCAAAAGCAGTTCTCTCAGCCACAGACCCTTCTGCTTATCTGAGATGTGATCCTCCATTTCGGCAGCCTTTGTGCCGCTTCGTCTTGAATACACAAAAGAATAGATATTATCGTACTTTACCTTTTTGATAAGCTCCTTGGTTTCGCAGAACTCCTCGTATGTTTCACTTGGGAAGCCAACGATAAGGTCTGTTGTGAATGAAAACTCAGGGTCCTTGCTTCTGGCATAGTCGATTATTTTCAGATAATCCGCCGTGGTATAGCGGCGATTCATAAGCTTTAGTATCCTGTCTGAGCCTGCCTGCACAGGAAGATGCAAATGCTTGCACACCTTTTTGCATTCAAGTATAGCGTCAATAAGCTCATGGCTTGCGTCCTTTGGGTGGCTTGACATAAATCTTATGCGGAAATCGCCCTCTATCTTGTCAAGCTCTCTTAAAAGCTCAGGAAAACCATAACTGTATGAATTAACGTTCTGACCAAGCAGGGTTATTTCCTTATAGCCGTTTTTCACAAGTGCTTTTACCTCTGCGATAACAGACTCAGGCTTTCTGCTGCGTTCTCTGCCTCTGACATAAGGCACTATGCAATAGGTGCAGAAATTGTTGCAGCCATACATGATAGGCACGAACGCTCTTATCTTATCGTCACGGAGCTGTAAAAAGTCCTCGTTTATGTCAACATGATTTTCTGACAGATTGAATATCCTGTCATGCTTTGATATTATCTCCCACAGCATATTATACATATCGTTGTATGCAAATGTTCCGAAAACCAAGTCCACCTGACGGTAGGTCTTTTTTATTTTCTCGGCAACGTGTTTCTGCTGAGCCATACAGCCGCAGATACCTATAATAAGCTCTGGATCGTTTTCTTTGAGATGTTTAAGGTCGCCAAGCTTGCCGAACACCTTGTCTTCGGCATTTTCTCTTACAGCGCAGGTGTTATACAATATAAGCTGAGCCTCGTTCACGTCAGATGTGAACTCATAGCCCACCTTCGAAAGCATACCTTTTATCTTCTCACCGTCGCTGACGTTCTGCTGACAGCCGTATGAATGGATAAGAGCAAGTGGCTTGTGACCGCAAGTTCTTTCGTATTCACCAGACCATTGGAGCAGCTTCTGCGGAGCGGTTTCCTCATTTATTATTTCCGAAAAATTCTCAGTCATTGATATCCTCATTTCATTTCGTACATTCCTTTTAATTATAAATCTTTTCAGGCTTCTTGTCAAGCATTTTGGGAGCGAGGCTATTTCAACTTCCGTGTTGATGTTAACAAACATTTCACAATCAACAAGATTTTACTTCTACAAAACATCCCCCTTGAATTTATACATAAATAATGTTATACTTGATACATTATAAAGTATATAGGATGTGATGAAATGCTTGGCGTGTGTATGGCATTGATCGATGATGAAAAAGATAAAAAGGCTTTTGAAAAGCTGTATAAT